>Ga0268264_10000147_pt1 | contig 164790 bp, 169 predicted proteins | sample KBSSwiS32_FD_190357 | JGI IMG/M metagenome (GOLD analysis project Ga0268264, IMG submission 190357) | Switchgrass rhizosphere microbial communities from Kellogg Biological Station, Michigan, USA - KBS Switchgrass S3-2 (SPAdes) (version 2) | ecosystem: Host-associated > Plants > Roots >... | reverse complement strand
CCTCGACCTCGTCGCCGCCGAACTCAACGGCCGACCCCGCAAAACCCTCGAATGGAAGACTCCAGCAGAAGCGCTCAACGAACTGCTGTTGCGATGACCGACTGAATCCGCCCCCCCAAAACCTACAGATGATCAAGAGCCGTCAGCGAGCCGTCAGCGAGCCGTCAGCGGGTGGGACGGGAGTTCAGGTTCCAATACCCTTTCGCGTACACCGCTTCCCGTCCGATGCCGAACCGGGTCAGCTCGTCGCGAATCATGACAATGGCCCGGGATTCCCCGAGGACATAAGCGAAATCGGACCGAGGTGGGGTCTCCTCGATCGCGGCCAGGAGCAGGTCAGGCGTTCCCGGGGAATGCTCTGCCCGGACGATCCACGTCACGTCGACGCCGTCGGGCAACGGATAGCGCTCCTCGGGATTTGCCACCTCAGCCAGCACCGTCAACGATGACGAGGCGCCGAGGGCCTCGGCGACGGCGCCGATCGCCGGCAGCCCCGATTCATCGGTGAGAGCCAGGACCCGACCCGCCGAGGTCAGTGGCACCTCGCCCCGCGGGCCGAAGAAGCTCACCGGATCCCCGACGGCGACCCCTTGGGCCCAGGATGAACCCGGACCGTGACCGTGCAACACCGCGTCGATGATCAGCGCATCGTCGACGACCGAGCGCACGGTGTATCGGCGGCGCAGCTCGCGACCGTCGGATCCGGGCAGCACCACCGCGATGTCGCAGGCCAGCGGCCAGTGCCGATCCACCAGTCCGGGACCGCACAACGTAATACGACGCATCCGCGGCGAGAGGGATTCGACGGCCCGCACGGCCAGCGAGAACTGCTCGGTACGAGCAATGCGAGGTGGTGTGGACATGAGGGCTCCCAGCATGCCAAGGCCGGCCGGCTCGCTTGGCGGCGGGGCGCGGGCATCCCGAAAGCCCTCCCGCCGGCTCGTGGACAGAGCATGATGGTGGCGTGGCCATCAGCGTCTTTGACTTGTTCTCCGTCGGCATCGGACCGTCCTCGTCCCATACGGTCGGTCCGATGCGGGCGGCTCGCACGTTTGTCCTCGCGCTGGATCAGGACGGTCTCATCGACCAGGTTGCTCGCATTCGGGCCGAGTTGTACGGATCGCTCGGGTTGACCGGTCGGGGCCACGGTTCGGACCGAGCGGTGATCCTTGGCTTCGAAGGGGAAACCCCCGAGGCTGTCGATACCGCGACGGTGCGGGAACGGGTCGCCGCGGTGAAGGCGTCCGAACGAGTGAACCTGCTCGGCAAGCACCCGGCCGCCCTGACCGCCGACGATCTCGTCTTCAACCGTCGCGAGGCGCTGCCCTTCCATCCCAACGGCATGCGGTTCAGCGCCTATGACTCGGACGGGTCGCTGATGCGCAGCCGCACGTTCTACTCGGTGGGCGGCGGCTTCGTCGTGGACGAGGCGGCGGCTGGGGCTGACCGCATCAAGATGGACGACACCACCCTGCGCTATCCCTTCACCACCGGTGAGCAGCTGTGCCGTCAGGCGGCCGAGTCTGGGCTGCCGATCAGCGGTGTGATGCTCGCCAACGAGCAGGCCTGGCGGTCCGAGGACGAGGTCCGCCAGGGTCTGCTCAGTATCTGGCAGGTCATGCAGGACTGCGTGCGGACGGGCATGGGACAGGAAGGCGTACTGCCGGGCGGTTTGAAGGTTCGCCGCCGGGCGCCCGAGCTTTATCGCCGGTTGACCGAGGATCCGTACTCGACCGACCCGCTGCGGGTCATGGACTGGGTTGACCTTTTCGCGTTGGCCGTGAACGAGGAGAATGCCGCCGGCGGTCGAATCGTCACCGCTCCGACCAACGGTGCGGCCGGGATCATCCCCGCTGTGTTGCATTACTACCGACGTTTCGTTCCCGGGGCCAGCGACGACGGCGTGGTTCGCTTCCTGCTCACTGCCGGGGCGATCGGCGTTCTCTACAAAGAGAACGCCTCGATCTCTGGAGCAGAGGTCGGTTGTCAGGGCGAGGTCGGATCGGCCTGTTCGATGGCGTCGGGCGCGTTGTGCGAGGTGCTCGGTGGCTCGCCGGCTCAGGTGGAGAACGCCGCTGAGATCGGCATGGAACACAACCTCGGTCTCACGTGTGATCCGGTGGGTGGTCTGGTTCAAGTGCCGTGCATCGAGCGCAATGCGATGGCCGCGGTGAAGGCGATCAACGCGGCCCGGATCGCGCTTCGCGGGGACGGGACGCACATCGTCAGTCTGGACAAGGTGATCAAGACCATGCGCGACACCGGCGCGGACATGAAGGTGAAGTACAAGGAGACCTCTCGCGGCGGCCTGGCGGTGAACGTCATCGAGTGCTGATACGAAAGTTGATCCGGGCGCGGCGCGGCTACCCGTCCGCCGCCGGTTGGCGTGACAACATCGCCACCGGCGAATTGGTGGGGAACGCGTGCAACGACGACGACTGGCCGGCCTTGATGGCCTGAGAGCCCTCGCCGTAGTGGCTGTATTGCTCTTTCACGCCGACGCCCACCTCGTCCCCGGCGGTTTCCTCGGAGTCGACCTCTTCTTCGTCATCAGTGGCTACCTGATCACCCGGTTGCTGCTGAGGGAACTGGCCGAGACCGGCAAGATCGACTTGGCCGGCTTCTACCTGCGCCGAGTCATCCGCCTGGTCCCGGCCGTGGTCGTACTGATCGGCTTCGTCAGCGTCGGATCATTGATCTGGTGGCGCGATGAACTCTCGAGCCTGCCGGGCAGCGCGTTGTCGAGCCTGGGATATGTGGCGAACTGGTGGCTGATCGATTCGCAGCAGTCCTACTTCGTGGCCTCCGGTCGTCCGCCGATGTTGCAGCACTTGTGGTCGCTGGCGATCGAGGAACAGTTCTACCTGATCTGGCCGATGGTTCTGCTCGTAGTCATCGGTGGGCCACGCTGGATCAAGCCCCGTCGGTTCGGACGGATCGCCTGGCTGTCGATCGCGCTGGCCCTCGGCTCGGCCAGCCTGATGGCCTACATCGCCGGCCGGGACGGGGTCCCGTACGCAGCCGACTCCTCGCGCATCTATTTCGGCACTGACACCCACGGCATGGGGTTGTTGCTCGGGGCGGCCTTTGGCGCCTTGGCCGAAAGACTCGCCTATCGCCCGCGACGCGGCTGGCGGATCCGGAACTGGCCGACCGATGTCCTCGGCGGGGTGGCCCTAGCCCTTCTGACCGGGCTCGTACTGCGGGTCGATCAGTTCTCCAACGGCTTGTATCGCGGCGGGTTCCTCGGGGTCAGTGCATTGGCCGTCTTGGTTGTGGCGACGGTCTCGCGTCGAGGCAGTCGGCTGGGCCGGGTACTGGACATTCGTCCGCTGCGGTGGCTGGGCGATCGTTCGTACTCGCTGTATCTGTGGCACTGGCCGGTCATCATCGTGACCCGTCCCGGCGTCGATCTGAGCGCTAATCGTTGGGTAATCTTCGCGATTCGCCTGGTCGTCCCGGTCGCGTTGGCCTCGCTGAGCTATGGCCTGGTCGAGTCGCCGCTGCGTCGTTACGGACGCCGGTATCTGGCGCGCCGGTCGGCCCGTGGCCCGCGAGTCGGGCGACTGGCGATCGCTCTGCCGCGGATCGCTGGTGGCGTGGCCCTACTGGTGATGTTCAGTTCGCTGGTACTCAGTCCTCGCACCGTCCAAGCCGGACCGGCGATCGTGCCGCTCGCGGCGGCTGAGGACCAGAGCGAGTTGCCGGACCCGAGCCCGACCTTGCCGGTCCCGTCGACCTCCGCCGACCCTCGGCCGACGGCTTCGGTCACCGGGTCCCTGCATCTGGCCAGCCATCCGACGCCGCACGCGTCGGTTACGCCGGTCGTCACACCGGGCCTGACAGCCTTCGGTGATTCCGTGCTGCTCGGAGCTTCCCCCGCGTTGAGTCAGGCCGTGGTGCCTACGTCCGTCCATGCGGTGGAAGGGCGGCAGCCTTACGTGACCTTGGCTGAGGTGCGAACCGCCGCGGCCAGCGGCCAGCTCGCGTCGAACGTCCTCATCCACACCGGGAACAACGGCATCATTCGGCGCGGTGATCTCGTGGCGACCCTGAACGCACTCAAGTCCCGCGCGCGGGTGGTGCTGCTCACGGACCGGGTGCCGATGGACTGGCAGGCGCCCAACAATTCCCTCATCAAACAGGTCGCTCGCAGCTATCCGAATGTCGCCGTGCTGGATTGGTACGCCGCCTCCAATGGCCATCAACCCTGGTTCTACGCCGATGGATTGCACCTCAAGCCAGCGGGCGCAACGCAGTACGCCCGCTTGATCAAGTCCCTTCTCGGCTGAGAGATCACCGAGCGCCGGCGACCTCGTTCACAGCAGATCTACATCAGAATCGCAACTTGCTGCCAGGGACAGGGTCGATCTTTTCTCTGGCACGTACTGCCTTCAGTGGTGGGGCGATAGAACCGGAGAGAGAACCCTTGGCGCGCATTGGACGCAAGCGATGGTTGATTGTCTTGGTCGCGGTGATCGTTCTCGGAGGGGGAGCCGGGGCTTGGGCCGCGACGCGTCCCACCAAGAGCGCGGCCCGGACGACGACGACCGTCGCCGCAGCAACCCAAACCATCCGGCAGACGGTCGCCACGACCGGGACCCTGGCCCCGGCGGTTCAATCGTCGTTGACGTTCTCCGTTCCCGGCACCGTGACCTCGGTTCCGGCCACGGTCGGGACGAAGGTGGCCAAGGGCGCGGTGTTGGCCACCGTGGGGACGAGTGATCTACAGGCCGCCGTAACTTCCGCCCAGGCCAACCTCGATGCGGCCAACGCGGGGTTGACCGCGGCCGCCGGCGAATCCGCGACCCAGGTTGCCTCGGCCCAGGCGCAGGTGACATCCGCCCAGTCGAAGTTGGCTGATGCCAAGACGGCCCTCGCGGCCGCGACTCTTCGCTCGCCGATCGACGGGACGGTAGCCACCGTCGGTTTGGCGGTGGGCGACCAGGTCGGCTCGGGTTCGAACTCAGGCAACGGTTCCGGCGGCGGCAATGGTGCGTCTGGCGGCGGTGGCAATGGTGCTTCCAGCGGCAGCAGCTCGAGCTCGTCCTCGTCCAGCTCGGCGATCGTCGTGATCTCGACCAGCAGCTGGATTGTGAACGCCTCAGTCGGAAGTGCCGATCTGGCCGAACTCAAGAAGGGCTTGCAGGTCGAGATCACGCCGACCGACACCGCGACCCGACTGTTCGGGACCTTGAGTTCGATCGGGATCGTCGCGTCGACGTCCAACGGTGGCAGTGCCACCTTTCCGATCACGGTTGCCGTCACCGGTACCCCCACCGGGCTGTATGCCGGTGGCAGCGCCAGCGTGACGATCATCGTCAAGCAGGTGCCCGATGTGTTGACCGTACCGACCGCGGCCATTCACACCGAGAACGGAAAGACCGTTGTGTATCAACGCAAAGGCGGTTCTCAGGTGAGCACGCCGGTCACGGTAGGCGCGGTGTACGGCGCGAGCACGCAGATCACGGCTGGCATCAAGGCTGGTGACGAGGTGCTGGTCACCGGTGGCGGCGGTTTCGGCGGCGGGCAGACCGGCGGAACCCGGCAGCGCACGGGCACCGGTGGCGGCGGCGGGTTCGGGGGTGGCGGGTTCGGTGGTGGCGGCGGCGGGTTTGGTGGCGGCGGCGGCGGCGGTGGCGGCGGGTTCGGCGGCAATCGCACCGGAACCGGTGGGGGCGGCTGATGGCGGCTCCGATCCTGAGCCTGCGAGACGTGCGCAAGACCTACCACACCGGACACGTTGAGGTGGAGGCCCTGCGTGGCATCACGGTCGATGTCGATGAAGGCGAATACGTCGCAATCATGGGGCCATCGGGCTCAGGCAAGTCCACCCTGATGCACATCCTCGGCTGCCTCGACAACCCGTCCGCCGGCGTGTACGAACTGGCCGGCTCGGACGTAAGTGGCATGTCGGAAGCCCAGTTGGCCGAGGTACGCAATCGCCGGATCGGGTTCGTATTTCAGCAATTCAACCTGCTGCCGAGCCTGACCGCACTTCGCAACGTCGAGCTCCCGTTGTGCTACGCCGGAGTTGATCGATCGACCCGCCGGTCTCGGGCTCAGGCCGCGCTGGACCGGGTGGGTCTATCCGACCGGGTGGAGCACCGCCCGGGAGAGCTGTCCGGCGGCCAGCAGCAGCGGGTGGCCGTGGCTCGGGCTTTGGTGACCGATCCGGCTCTGATCCTGGCCGACGAGCCGACCGGCAATCTTGATTCTCGTTCAACGGCCGATGTTCTCGGCCTGTTTGACGAGCTTCACGCCAGCGGCCGCACCATCGTCCTGATCACGCACGAGTCCGAAGTGGCTGACGCCGCGGGACGGGTGATCCGGATTCGGGATGGTCTGATCGATGACCCAGTGAACGGGACGGCTCCGCTCGCGACCTCGGGCGCCGCGTCATGAGCTTTGCCGAAACGCTACGGACGGCCCTGGACGCGATCCGTTCGCATCGGCTCCGGTCGATGTTGACGATGCTCGGCATCCTGATCGGCATCGCCGCGGTGATGTTGACGGTTGGTTTGGGCAAGGGCGCTCAGGACCAGGTCCGGTCCGAGATCAACAAGCTGGGCAGCAATCTGCTCATCGTTGCCCCCGGCAGCACTACGACTTCGGGTGTACGCGGTGGGCGGGGCAGCGCCACCACCTTGACCTCCGACGATGCGATCGCCTTGGCCGACAAGGCGGTTGCCCCCGACATCGCCGGGGTGGCCCCGGTGTCATCCGGCTCGCTGTCCCTGGAAGCCGGGACCACGAACTGGACCACGACCGTGGTCGGGACGAACCCGGACTGGCTGTCCGTTCGGGCGCGCACCGTTGCCGAGGGTCGGTTCATCTCCGCTGATGACCTGACCAACGCCCGGCCGGTGACGGTGATCGGGGCGACAACCGCCTCCGAGCTGTTCGGCGGCCGCAACGCCGTGGGTCAGACGGTGACCGCGAACGGCAACACCCTGACCGTTATTGGTGTTCTGGCCCCGGTCGGCAGCTCGACTACCACCGATGAGGACGACCAGGCGATCGTTCCGCTGACGACCTATGCCACCCGGATCTCGACCAACGCCAACCGCAATACGCTCTCGACGATCTACTTGCAAGCGTCGTCGAAAGATTCGCTGTCCGCGGCCTATCAGGAAGCCGACCGTGCGTTGCTGACCAGTCACGGGGTCACGGCCCTGACGTCTGACTTCACGATCAGCAGCCAGCAGTCTCTCGTGGCGACCGCGACGTCGACGGATCGCACCCTGACCGTCCTGCTCGGTGGCGTGGCCGGAATCAGCTTGCTGGTAGGCGGATTGGGCGTCATGAACATCATGCTGGTGTCGGTGACCGAGCGGATTCGCGAGATCGGACTACGCAAGGCGCTCGGTGCGACCCCGGCTGCGGTGCGACGGCAGTTTCTGGTCGAAGCCAGCAGCCTGGGCGTCAGCGGTGGTCTGCTCGGCCTTGGCCTGGGGATAGCCGGAGCCGTTGCCTTGCCGCACTTTGTCCGCCAGCCGGTCACCATCTCGCCGCTGGCGGCGGTCGGTGCGGTGGCGGTCGCGTTGCTGATCGGCATCGTCGCCGGCGTCTATCCAGCTAGCCGGGCCGCGCGTCTGGCCCCGATCGATGCCTTGCGCAGTGAGTAACAGCCGAAACAAATTCAGGAGTCAGCGTGTCCCAGCCCGGAGTGTCTCTATCAGCCAAGCAGCTGTTGCTGGCGGTCGCCTTGCTGTGCGCGGCGGTGGTTTTAACCGCCTGTGGCGGGGCAAAATCGGCCGCGACCGGAACCATTGGTTCCGAGGCACCCAGCCGGGGCGAGTCCGGTCAGGGCAACGGTCAGGGCAACGGTCAGGGCAACGGTCAGCGGCAATTTCCGGGGGCGAGCGGCGAGCTGGCGGCGATCAGCGGCAACACCTTGCAGGTGCAGAGCACCACGGCCCAGACCGCGGTGACGTATACCTCCGCCACGAAGATCACCGACGTGGTAGCCGCGACGGCCGCCGACGTGAAGGTCGGGGTGTGCGTGCAAGCCCGGCCGGTGGTCAATGCGCCAGCCTCCGGTGATGGCGGTGATGCCGCCGGTTCGGGGGCCCCTACCGGGCCGATTACGGCGATGTCGGTGGAGATTTCCTCACCGGTAAATGGTGAATGCGGGGTGGCGGCGGCGTTCCCCGGTGCCGGGGCCGGTGGCTTCGGAGCTGGCTTCGGGGGTGGCTTCGGGGGCGCCCGCCCGAGTGGGTCGCGCTCCTTCGACGGTTCACCTCGGCCGCGGCCGTCGGGCTCGGCCGACGGTACGCGGCGCGGGGGTGCGTTCGGCAGAGTGGGAGCCAACGGTCAGGTGACCTCGGTGAGCGCCAACGGCTTCGTCGTCAAGGTCACTCGATTCGCCGGCAACCGGGCCGGGTCCGACCCCTCGGCGGCCTCGCCGTCCGCCCCGTCCGCTTCGCCATCGAGGACGAGCCAGCTCATCACGGTGACAACGACCTCAGCCACGACCTACACCCGGAACGGCCCGGCCACCGCGTCGGCGTTCAAGGTCGGGCTTTGTGTCACCGCCTTAGGTAAGGCCGACGACACCGGGGCGATCGCGGCAACGTCGATTGCCCTTCGTCCGAAAGGCAATTCGGCATCCTGCGGATTCGGAGGCCCCAATGGCTAGCGCGCGTAAACTGCTCTCCCGCAAGCGGCTGCTCACCGGTGGGCTGGTGGTGGCGGTCGCGCTGGCCGGGTCGGCCGCGTATGCGATGGCGGCGCCGAAGGACAGCAACCGCTACGTGCTGGCGTCGGTGGCCCGTGGCGATGTGCAGCAGAGCCTGAACCTGACCGGATCCGTCCAGCAGCTCAATCAGCGCAGCGTGAAATTCGTAACCAGTGGCACGGTGAGCTCGGTGGCCGTCTCGGTCGGCGATGTAGTGACCGCTGGACAGAAGCTGGCGGTGCTCGATCCGGGTCCACTGCAGAGCGCCGTGCGGGATGCGACCGCGACCTTGGCCCAAGCCAAGGCAACATTGGAGACCGACCAGGCCTCCGCCGAGTCCACCTCCTCTGATTCGGCAGTGGAATTGACCTCGGCGGTGGAATTGACCTCGGCGGTGGAATTGACCTCGGCCGTGGAGTTGACCTTCGGCGAGGCGACCGAGTCGAGGACGGCGGTCCCGGCGCAGACCACCCGTCCGAGCGGGCCTTCAGGTTCGGGTTCGGTGTCCTCGACTCAACTGCAGCAACAGATCAAGCAGGCCAAGGCGAAGGTCCAGGCTGACCTCGCGGCTGCGGCCCAGGCCCTGTCGTCGGCTGGGACGGCCTGTGCAAGCTCGAGCACGACGAGCTCGGCCAGTCCTTCGGCAACCCCCTCGAGCTCGGCGTCTCCGAGCGGGTCGAGCTCATCGAGCGCACCGGGCGGGTCCGGCTCAACCGGCCCCGGATCAGCCTGCCTGGACGCGATGACGCAAGCCCTTAACGCCGAGCAGAAGACGTCTTCCGACCAGTCAGCTCTGCAAGCGCTGCTCGATAAGGTGCCGACGACCAGTACGTCCGGCGCGGGTGGGACCACGAAACCGACTGGAACCTCAGGATCATCCTCGGGGACGAAACGCGGTTCCGGATCCACTGGTTCGGGTTCGGTCGGTTCGGGTCTATCCAGCTCGTCCGGGACGGGGTCGGGCCGCGGTGCCGCTTCGGCCCAGAACAGTGCCGGCCGGGTGATCACCGACCAGGCGGCGGTGACCTCGGCCCAAACGGCATTGACCAAAGCCGAGTCCAACCTGGACGCGGCGACCCTGGTTGCTCCGATCGGCGGGACCATCGCCAGCATCGGATATGTCGCCGGATCCGGGACAGGGTCATCGTCCATCATCATCGCGGGTAGCGGCTCGGCCAAGGTCACGGTTGACGTGGCGCTGAGCTCGATCCGCTCGGTGAAGGTGGGCCAATCAGCGAAGGTGTACCCGGACGGAGCCACGGCGGCCTCGAACGGCAGCGTGCAGTCGATCGGCCTGCTGCCCGCGTCCACGACCGGGACGGTGACCTATCCGGTGACGATCGTGGTGCCCGACGCGCCGGGGGCGCTGGCCACCGGCTCCCGGGCTCGAGTGAGTTTGATCATTGCCACCAAGGCAAATGTCATCACGGTGCCGAACAGTGCCTTGACCTCGATCACCACTGGATCAGCGTTGGCCAGCGTGTCCGCGGCCGGCAAGGTAAGTCGTAAGACGGTCAAGGTGGGGGCGGTCGGGCCGAGCTACAGCGAGGTGATCAGTGGGCTGGCCGTGGGTGAGCAGGTAGTGATAGCCGATCGACATCAGGCGCTGCCTACGAATTCATCCAACAACGGCCGGCTTGGTGCGGGCACTGGAGGCGCTGGCATCGGAGGCGCTGGCTTCGGTGGGGCCGGCTTCGGCGGCGGCACATTTACGGGCGGAGCTTTCACGGGTGGGACGTTCACCGGTGGTGGCGGAGCCCGCCGCCCGGGTGGCTGAATTGGCCGATCGACCTTCGAGGGAGGCGTTACCGACGGGAGTTAATTCCAGTCTCGAGGCACGTCACAGTCCTTGGATTGTTCGGTGCCAAGAAATTGGAATTAGCTCCCGTTGGCGTAGTCCAACCTAATGTGCGAGTCCCGATCGTTGCTGCTGAATCGGGCAGAGATCAGAGCAGCCTTGCCGCCGGATTGCTGCTTGTGTGACTAGTGCATTGCCACCGCCGGATCGATGTTGGCGATGTCTTCCTTACTCGTACGAATCATTCCCAGCCCGACGAGCACCGCGATGACGGCCATGATCGCCGCGGCCAGGAAGCCACTTGCGGCGGCGTGCGCCCCGATCACCGACATTGCATGGTTGGCCACCGAGTCCGCCTTGGCCGCGGCCGAAGCCGCGAAGTTGGCGTCGGTCTGCTGCCGTCCCAACTCTTGGAAGTGCTGCAGGATCTGCGGGTTGTTCATCGACGTGATCTTGCCGATCTGCTCGGTTGTCTCCGAACGTGATGCGGTGGCGGCCACCGTTGCCAGCACCGACAGTCCGATCGAGCCACCGACCTGCTGTCCGACGTTCAACAGCGCCGAAGCGAGCCCGGCCTCATGCGGCTCGACACCGCTGACCACCACGGTCATCAGCGGCACGAAGATCATGCCGATACCGAAGGCCATCACGATCATGGACGGCAGGATGTGGGTGCTGTACTTGGACGTGTCGCTGATCGTGGCCAGCCAGACCAATCCGGCTGTCATGATCAGCGAGCCGGCCACGATGAGGTTGCGCGGACCGAACCGCTTCAATCCGACCGCGGCCAGCTGGGCCGAAACGCCGATGGTCAATGCGACCGGCAGGAAGGCGAAACCGGACTTCAACGGCGAGTAGTGCAGGTTCTGCTGCACGAAGAAGGTCAGGAAGTAGAACATCCCGAACATTGCCGCACCGATGATCAGCATCACCAGGTAGGCCCCGGAGCGGCTGCGGTTCTTGAACACGTGCAGCGGCATCATCGCTTCCTCACCCAGGCGCGCCTGCCAGTACACGAAGAAGCCCAGCAGGACGCCTGCGATCACGAAGGCACCGATCGTTTCGCCGTTGCCCCACCCGTGCTGGGCCGCGTGGATGAAGGCATACACGAGCGAGGTCATACCGACCGTGGACGTAACCCCGCCCAGGTAATCGAACTTGCCCTGCAACCGATCGGATTCGTGCAGGTAGAAGTACGCACCGACGACGAGTATGACCCCGATCGGGACGTTGACGAACAGCACCCAGCGCCAGCTGAGGACGTCGGTGAGGATGCCGCCGAGCATCAGGCCCAGGGCCGCCCCGGCCCCGGCGACCGCCGAGAACGCGGCCAGAGCACGGGTGCGTTCGGGACCCTCGTCGAACTCGGTGGTGATCAGGGCCAGGGCCGTCGGAGAGGAAATCGCCCCACCGATGCCTTGGATCACGCGGCCGACCATCAGCACCTGGAAGTTCCAGGAGATGCCGCCGAGGAAGCTGCCGATGGTGAACAGGCCGAGACCGACCATGAACATTCGGCGTCGACCGAGGATGTCGCCGGCCTTGCCGCCGAGCAGCAGCAAGCCACCGAAGGCCAAGGTGTAGGCGTTGATGGCCCAGGTCATGTCGGTTTGCGTCTTGTCGAAATACCGCGCCATGGATGGCAGCGCGATATTCACGATGGTCGCGTCCAGCACGATCATGAGCTGGGTACCGGTGATGATGAGCAGTGCCAGGCCTGGGTGGGCCGAGCGGTGTGGATTGCGAGATGGGCTTTGTTCGCCCTGGCTCGCTCGATCTGTCGTGGTCACGACTCTCCCCTGCTTGCGGGCGCCAGCGGGATACCCCGTCCGGCCGGTTTGCTGTCCAGGTTTGCTGTTCAGATTTGTGGTTAGTGAACGTTTTCGTTCCCTAACGTCGGGTACGCTAGCCGAGACTCGATAAGATACGCAAGCGTGCACTATCTACTTAGCTCAGCTCGAACACAGGTAACGCGCCTACAAGTACTTGTGTTCCCTCCGTCCAGAAAGGATGCCCGCCGCGGTGAGTGCTGCACCAGTGAATATTCAGAATTCACCGAATATGGCAGAGACCTCTGACAAGCCGGTTTCTCAGCGCAAGCGGGGGGCCGAGCTCGAGCAGGCCATCCGGGATGCCTGTATTTCCGAGCTGGCCTGCTGTGGCTACGGTGACCTGACCATCGAATCGGTGGCCAGCCGGGCCCAGACCGGCAAGGCATCGATCTATCGACGCTGGTCGACCAAGCAAGAGCTGGTGATGGATTCGGTCGCCGAGCTGATGAGTGCCACGATGGTCGCCGTCGGCCAGCGCGAGATCCCCGATTCGGTCAGCACCCGCGACGCCCTGCTGGACCTGATGGCCGAAGTGTCGCGCCTGATGTGCAGCGCTGAAGGCGACGCCGTCCGATCGGTGATGAGCGAGTCGCTGCGCGACGCGAGTTTCTCGGGGATGTTCCAGTGCGAATTCTTCGATCCGCGCAAGGTTGCTGTGATTCGACTGCTCGAACGGGGTGTGGCTCGGGGTGAGGTCCGTCCGGATGCGGTGGACGATCTGGTGCCCGACATCCTGGCCGGTGCTCTGATACATCGCATCCTGATCCGGCGCGAAGTGCCGACCAAGGCCGACCTGGCCCGGATGGTGGACGGTTTCATCCTGCCGGCGATCAGCGTCCGGAGCCCATGAAAATCCTGCTCTCGCGCTATCGCGATCGGGTGCCCGGTGTGGTGGCCACCCTCACGTCCCTCACTGGTGTCTTCAACCTGATCGTGGCCCTGATCCCTCGGGAACGGCATCGGCTGTCGCAGATCGATGACCTGCTGCCGGTGGCGCTGTCGGCCGGTGCGGTGTCGGTGGTCGCCGTGTCCGGCCTGCTGCTCTGGCGCCTCGGTTCGATGCTGCGCCGCCGCAAGCGCCGGGCCTGGGTCGCGGCCCTGGTGATCTACGCGCTGCTGGTCCTCGGCCATGTCGGCAACGAGTCCTTCCTCGCCGGTGGGATCAGCTTTCTCTGCTTCGTCCTGCTGGCTACGACCGGCAATCAATTCCGAGCGAAACCGGATCCCATCTCGCGTTGGGTCGCCCTGAAAATTGCGGTGCAGTTCATCGCTGTCGCCATCTGCTGGGGCATGTTGTTGCTGACCGTCGGTGCGGGTGATCGCCTGGTGGGTGAGCAGTCCTTCTGGGACAAGATGCAGGAGGTTCTGTGGGGGCTGCTCGGTATCGACGGGCCGGTGCGGTATTCGCCGGCGCACGAGCGATATCAGGACATCGTGCACGGCACGCTGGGTGCGTTCTCGCTGTTGACGTTGGTCGTCGTGGTGTTGCTGGTCTTTCGTCCGGCTGAACCGCTGGGCGGTCTCACCCCTTCGGACGAGGTGCGGCTACGAGACCTGCTGGCCAAGCAGGGCCACCGTGACTCGCTGGCCTATTTCGCCTTGCGGCGCGAGAAGAGAGTCGTCTGGTCGCCGACCGGTAAGGCGGCCATCACCGGACGGGTAGTGCAGGGGGTCTTCTTGGTCTCCGGCGATCCGATCGGGGATCCGGAGGCGTGGCCGGGCGCAATCCACGAGTATCTGCGCCAGGTTGAGGAGTACGGCTGGGTGCCGGCGGTCATCGGCTGCAGTGAACTTGGAGCCACCGTGTTCCAGCGGGAGGCCGACCTGTCCGCGATCGAACTCGGCGACGAGGCCATCATCTGCGTGGCGGAGTTCACGCTCGAAGGCCGTCCGATGCGCAGCGTGCGCCAAGCCTGTACGCGGGTGGAGCGAGCCGGGTACGAGGTGGAAATCCGGCGAGTGGACGCCATCGCCGCGTCGGAGCTCGTCTCGCTGAATCGACTAGCCGCGAGCTGGCGTGGCGACGCGGTCGAACGCGGGTTCTCGATGGCCCTGTCCCGTCTCGGAGACCCAGCCGACGGGCAATGCGTGGTGGCCACCGCCAGCCAGAACGGTGTCCTGCGCGGCATGCTGCACTTCGTACCCTGGGGTCCGGACGGGTTGTCGCTGGACCTGATGCGCCGGGATCGCTCGGCCGACAACGGCCTGAACGAGTTCATGATCGTCGAGGTCATTCAACGGGCCGCCACGCTGGGCGTCACCCGAATCTCGCTGAACTTCGCGGTCTTCCGCGATGCGATCGAACGAGGGGAGAAGATCGGGGCCGGACCGGTGCTGCGGGCCTGGCGCTGGACGTTGGTGTTCGCCTCGCGATGGTGGCAGATCGAGACCTTGTACCGCTTCAACGTCAAGTTCCGCCCGGATTGGGAACCGCGGTTTCTGTCCTATCCCGCGACCCGCGATCTGCCCCGGATCGCCGTGGCTGCCCTCGAGGCCGAAGCTTTCATCACCCGTCCCCATCGTCTGAAGCGACTGCTCGGACGGGCCTGAACGCTGGTGTCACGCGCGGTCGACAACCGCTTTGATCAGCGGCCGGACGGGGCAGTAGGCTGTGCGGCTGGGGTTGCCGGAACATCGGTGACGTCAACAGGAGGCTTCGCCTAGTCCGGTCTATGGCGCCGCACTGCTAATGCGGTTTGGGTCTCAAGCCCATCCCGGGTTCGAATCCCGGAGCCTCCGCTGGAGTTCGTCGACCGGGCCGGTCGACGAGTTTGGGCCGATTAGGGAGCGCCCTAACGGCCCGCTAGACTCACCCATCGGTCGACATTGCGCTCGTAGCTCAACGGATAGAGCACTTGACTACGGATCAAGAGGTTGCAGGTTCGAATCCTGCCGAGCGCACGCTGGTTGAGACAGCTCCGGCCCCCGGATTTACTGGATTCCAGAAATCCGGGGGTTGTTCATTTTCCAAGATCGTTGCGTCGTTAGTCCGCAAAAAGTCCGCAGCAGTCCGCGCAGCGTCCATCGCATCGGCCACCTTCTCCAACTGATCGGCGAACAGGTGACCGTACAAGTCCATCGTCATCGTGGCCGAGGCGTGGCCGAGCACCTGCTGCACCACCTTGACGTTCGCGCCGGCGCCCCGCCAGTTCCGGTTGCGTAGCACGGTCCCCCTCGGCGACGTGAAAACATGCTCGTCCGGTCCTTTGCCGGCGACGTGCACGGCGAGCTCATCGACGAGGAAGCGCGGGATCGGCACACTGCGGTTCAGGTGGGTCTTCGGGGTGTCGAAGATCAGCCGGCCGCCGACCTCGCTCACCGCTTCCGTGATGTGGGCGCGCCGCCGGAGCAGGTTCAGGTTCCGTACCCGCAGCCCGGCCATCTCCCCGAACCGGACACCGGTGTACGCGAGGAACAACACAGCTAGCCTCTCGTCGCCGGCCGCGACGGCCAGGGCATCAACCCGGCCGTGCGTCAAGTAACGGTGGTCCTTCTTTGTCGCGCGAGGGTTCGATGGCGTCGAGCAGGCCCGAGTTCATAGCGAGACTGTGTAGGCGAAGGAGGTCAGATAGGGCTCGGTCACCGGGGCCGGGTTCGGTGCCTCCGCCCCATACGGCGCGGTTCCAAATCTCCGCATCGTCCATTGCGCGCCGCCGCAGAAGACGCACTCATCTGCCGCGGACAGGGCTCGCCGGGCGCCCGGAGTTGCCGATGATCGTTGTAAGCCGCTCGGCTAGAAGCCGCGGAATACCCGGTGCTCGTCGCTCGCACCGGCGAAATCTTCCCAGTCCATGTTCGCGATGTTGAGGTTGTTCTCGACACCCCAGAGCTCGGACGGGATGCATCGGAACGGTTCGAGGGACTGTCCCTGGAAGTCCATCAGGTCCACGACAAGGACCGGATGATCGGGAGAGCCTAGAGTCGTCGCGTCCGCAATAAGCACGATCATCGAGCCGTGTTCGTTCTGTGGGACGCCGGCCTTGACTTCCTCCCAATCGACGCCTGCGAACGACGCGTCGCTCACCAGCTTCAGGTTCGCCAGGAAGCCCTCCTCGCTGGGGACGACAATCTCGGCACATAGGCGATCCCAAGAGCTTTCGTCTGAGAAGTCCGTTCGCACGAGCAGTGCAAAGTTCGAGAGCGGTAGCGAAGCCATACCCGCGAAGTTAGCAAAGGTTTCGGTCGATGCGAACCCACCCGACATCCGCTCATGCCTGCGGGCTCAGGCGATCAACGCAACACCTCGGCTAGAGCTTCGGATGGTGTCTTGAAGCCGAGTGTTGTCGAGGCCGCGTGTTGAGCTGGTCGGCGATCGCGTCGAAGTCGTCTTGGCTGCACGCTCAGCACATCGTGCTTCGGACCGAGTCGATGGGCGCGCAACTCGTCGCCCAGCTCGCGCAACAGATCGCCGTCATCGACGCTGCGATCGCTCAACTCGACGAGCAGATCTGCGAGCGACTCGACCAGCACCCCGATGCGCAGAACCACAAGCAAGCACTCATCGCCCTCGCCCGACGACGGAGCACCACCCTCTGGGCGATGCTCCGCGACCGCACCACCTACCAGGAACCGCCGCGACCAGCGCTGGCTCCGGCCGCTTGACAAAAGCATGGAGATTCCCAGTGTCCGGGCACGGCCCGGTCGGCAGCTTCGGCAGGACGTTCGGAGATGTTGAGAATGTTCGGGCGAAGACCGCGCCCATCGGGTTGACGTGTCCCGCCGGACGCCGAGTCGCACGCTTGGTGCGCAGGTGAGCGGTGAGTTCTTTGCGCAACCCACCGCGAGTCTGCACGAACAGCGATCGGTAGATCGACTCGTGCGACACCTGCATCTCCGGATCGTTCGGGCGGCGTTGATCCAGGCGCAGAAACGTCGTCGGCGGTGTTCGGATTACCGGCGGTGGGAGCGGGGTCGGAAAATGGAGTTGTGACAGATGGATGTGGTCGGGCGGACTTTCCGGCTGATGGGAGACCGACACTCCGTGGTGATGCCGATGACGCCCGCGCATTATCGAGGAGAAGCTCGACCGCAAGTCCAGGTCTCCGTCGACATGCCGCTGTTCCTACGACAGCGACCTAATTGCAAGTTTAGAGCGGCGCGGATCTAGGACGAGTGATCTAGGTCCGAGGGGTGGTCAAACAACGTCCATGCCGAGAGCGCATTTTCGTTTGTCGCTGTTTTGGCGTGAGTCGGATTCGCGCCTGTTGGCCTTGAACTCGCTGACTTCGGTTTCCCGGCCTTCTTCTCTGCGATTTTCGCTCGCCAGTGAGCGCCGTAGACCCATTCGGCGCGCCTCAGCTTGTCGAACTCTTGGGTGCTCTCCCAGAAGTTCGGGATTCCTGTTCGGGGCTTCGACCGAAGCGGCCACCTTTGCCGCGAGTGTGATTGTGCCGACGCCCAGCCGGAAACGACACGATGCAGTTAAGTTCTTCTAAGGGACGGCAAGCGCGGAGATAGAGGCCTGTTACGGCCTGTAGTAATGTGCCAGCTCCCCGCCGTCCACGGTGAGAACCTGCCCTGTGATGTATCCGGCGTCTTCGGAAAGAAGGAACGCACAGGTAGCCGCAATATCTTGTGGTCGCCCAACGCGGGGGACAAGGATCCCTCCATGGAGATCGGTTCCGTCCATGTCTCCCGAATCAACCTGCTTTTGTAGCATGGGTGTGACTACGAGCCCCGGAGCGATGACGTTCGCCCTGACGTTATCCGGACCCCACCGGGTGGCAATATGGCGGGTGAGAGCGATGATCGCGGCCTTCGAACAACTGTAGGCGACAAGTCGTGGTGTGCCGAGGAGGCCACGTATTGAAGCAATGTTGACGATGCTACCTCCACTCCCGTGTAGCATCGCTGGGATCGCGGCGCGACAGGTCAGCATGAAACCCCGAAGATTGACATGCATAACCCGGTCGAAAATCGACGGATCGATGTCCGTAAGTATCGAATCTCCGTCCGTACTATGCGCAACGACGTTGACCAACCCGGAGATCTGTCCGTAACATTCCTCGGCGGCTCTCATGAAGTCATGAACTGATGTCTCATCTGCGATATCGACATAAAGGGCGGTTGCTTGTCCTGGCGGTAAAGCAGCTACAAGCCTTTTGGCGCCATCGAGATTGATATCGCCAATGACGACGCGGGCGCCTTCAGCGGCGCAACGTGCCGCCGTTTCGCCACCGATCCCGCCTTCGCTTGCGCCGACGACAACCACCGTGCGCTCTGCGAGTCGACTTCTCAGATTGTCCACACCTGACACCCACCAATCGGTCTAGGTCGTCGTCTGTCCATTTGCGGAGACCGTTCAGATCGCGGTTGGCCGAAAACGAGGGACCGTCCTGTCTTCGGATACGTGGTCCCACACAACCTCGAGTTCCATGCCGGACGCAATCAACTCAGTCTTCGACTGAGGGAAGGATTGCCCGCGCTTGTAATACGGCGTCGTTCCCACCCGACGATCGCTGTTCTACCCTTTAGGGACAAGATGACTCCTCACGATGCATCGTGTCAAGTTTCGAATATCGAGGGGTTGTGCGGCCGGTCGGCTACACATTCATTGCCATACGTCATTCATGGCTGAATGACGATCTTGCCGACGAGATCGCCGGACTCCATGCGGCTACTCATACGCTGTCGACTTGTGTATGTGTTTAGCCGACTTTCGTTAGTTTCAAATAGGAGTCGGTAACAGGGTCGTCGGGACCGCGGACGATGTTCCTTGTGCCCACCTGAGCGCCAGGGAGCCTGCTGTCGGCCCTGTGCGGACGATTCCGGTTGGGCGTGCGATTCCTTTGGTTCCTGCCCCCAGGGCTCCGACGATATCGGTGGCGGTCGATGAGATGTTGTTCTGTTTGACCTGCCCGGTAAAGGACGTTGTCTGGCTGGAGGGCACACCTCCTGGTGTCCAGTTGATTGATGCACCGGCCGGGATGGCGAACCAAAATACATCGGCCGTGTTTGCGTAAAAGCTCGTCGCGCCGTTGCCGGTGTGCACCACCTTGACCGCGTTGGATGAAGCCTTGTTAACGACAGGGCTGCCATCTTTATCTCGAGTTTGGTCCGAACGTTGATTGTCCCGTAGTACGCGCGACGGAGAACACTGTTGCCAGTAACACGCCCGAATCGCTGTATGCGAGAAGTTGAAACGCGGCCCCGGCGTTGCTGCCTGCCTCGGGTCGGCGCTGTTGCGTAGCACCCAACGGCGATTTGAGGTCGAAGTGGGGGTCTGCGTCGGGCAGCTGTGCCGAGCGCACGCTGGTTGAGACAGCTCCGGCCCCCGGATTTACTGGATTCCAGAAATCCGGGGGTTGTTCATTTCCAGGATCGTCGCGTCGTTAGTAAGCCGCGGTGTGACGTAGTGAATGCGGGGTCAGGCCGGTGAGGCCGGTCTCGCGAACGGCGCGGTCGAAGGCAGACCCCGCCAGTTCCTGTTGTGTAGCACGGTCCCCTTCAGCGACGTGAAGACATGCTCGTCCGGCCTCGGTGCTGTGGGCACGCCGCCGGAGCAGATTCAGGTTCCGTTGGCGCATGAGGGGGCCGAACACGTGATCCATGCTCGCCCCCTCGACGCCAGTCTTACTCGGTGACGCGGGTCCAGCTGAAGGTGCCGAACGTTCCTCCGCTCGCGGTGTCGGTTGCCGCGCTGTGCGCGGAGGGTGACATCGTCAGGTTGAGGTACTCGAGTGGGAATGTTGAGCCGTGCACGACGATGCGATGGAAGTTTGGCACGTTGTAACCGTTCGGCTGTGCGTCGTAGGAGTTGTAGGAGGCGCAGGTGCCTGCGTCGCCGGTGCAAGGCGCGTTGGGCATTAGGGGGTTGTCCGAGCGGTACACGTGTGAGTCGCCGTTGAGCAGCAGGACCGGGTGCCCGAAGGCGGTGGTGTGCGTCGCGATGCTGTCCACGTAGGGTTTGTAGTTCGTCAGGTGTCGCGGGCTGCCGCCACCGCTGATGTCCCACATGTCGGCCTGGGCGGCGATCACGAGCCCGGCCGCGCCGTCGGCTTTCGCCAGCTGGAACGCCGCATCGAGCCACCGCAGGTTTGCCCCCTGACGTGCCAGTCGTTCGTTCGCCTGCGCCAGGGTGAGTGGAGCGCCGTATTCCGGGTCGGCGTTGTCGTTGGAACCGCCGGGCAGGTTGAGCGTCACGAAGACGAGGCCGTGATTTTCCCACATGACGTTCTCGACGAACTGCGCATCCGAAGGATTGGCCGGGTCGTAGGCGTGCGCTTGGGTGGTCACGTTCAGCGTTCCGCTGCCGAGCGTGTGACCCGGGTTGGCGAAGAAGATCGAGCGCACCAGCGCGAGGTTGGCGTTGCCGTCGCCCCCGGCGTAGTCGGCGTAGCCGGCGAACGTCGGGTCGGAGGGGTACTTCAGAGCGCCGGTGCTGTCGACGTACTTGATCTGGCCGGTAGCCGCCTGGTACTGCCCGCCGCCTTCGCCGCCGGTGACGACACCGGTGCTGTTCACTTTCACCTTGTGGCAGTCGGACCATTCGTTGTCACCAGGGGTGTACACCAGTGGCTTGGTGAAACCAGGAGAAGTGATCTGGCTGCCATCGGGCGCGGTTTCGCTGAGGGTGCCGCCCTGCCACAGTGTGAAGACGTCGTTGTCGTAGGCGGCGGTGCACCACTGTTGACCGGAGTGGATGTCTCCGACGTGGATGATGGCCTCGGAGGCCGGGTCGCTGTTCACGGCCGAGACGAAGTGTGGGCTGGCGGCCAGCTCGGCGGTGTCGCCCTGCGTCGTTCCGTACGGCGCATCTCCGAAAATCGAGTAGGTAAACGCCGCACCGTTGCCGACGTGCTTGCCGCTGTCAGCCTGCGCCGCGCCCATCTGTGCGCCGATCGCTATCAAGGCCGCCGCGGCGCACAAGCTCTTCTTGACCACGCGCGTATCTCCCTTGTGATGTGAGGTGACGCGAATGTTTCAGGCCAGCCCGTCAGCCGAGCTTCCAGCATCAGAACACTCAGTGAACGCATGGTGAGCGATAGCCAAACACGGCAGCGCCACACCGACCATCGGTCATCAATGAACGACCGTTCTGGGGATGGGCCCGCTTGGTCGGCTTAGAAGGCGGCGGTTCGGTTGGGGGTGCCGTTGCCGGTGGGACCGTCGTATCCGGTGACGCCGGTGCAGAGGTAGGCGCTGGAGGTCTGTTTTCTGCGTGAGCAGGTTCCGTTGCTGCCGCTGGTGATGTCGTATAGGGAGCCGGTGGGAGCGGCGTAAGCGAGTGCTGCGGGGATTGCGGCGGTGTTGCCGGACAGTGCGTAGATGGCGGCGATGATGGGCGCGGCGACGCTGGTGCCGCCGAAGACGTACCAGTTCGCGCCGCCGGTGCTGCCGTAGGTGTCATAGACGGCGACGCCGGTGTTGGGGTCCGCGACGGCGGCCACGTCGGCCACTGTCCGCCGAGTGCAGCTGGTGTCGTGTTGCCAGCCGGGTTTGCTGACGTAGCCGGAGCAGCCACTGCCCGCGCCGCTCCACACCGATTCGGTCTTGCGGGTGCTGTCACTGTTCAGCGTCAGGCTGGTGCCCCCGACTGCGGTGACCGTGTTGAATGCCGCCGGGACTTGAACGCCGTAGCCTGCGTCTCCGGAGCTCACGGTGATCGCCACGCCGGGATGGTTGTAGAAGCTCGCGTAGTTCGATTCGGTGGAGAATTCTTTAGCGCCGTAGGAGTTAGACACCACTGTGGCGCCGAGAGCCACGGCGGTGTTGACGGCCTGGCCGAGGTCGTTGAAGGACGCGGAATTCGCGCCGATGTAGAGGATGGGGCAGGACGGGCAGAGCGCCGAGACCATCTGCAGGTCCAGCATTTCTTCTTGCCCCCAGCCCACGTTGCCGGCGGGCAGGGCGGTGCCGCCGTTTTGGTTGAGCTGGGTGAGGTTGGCTGTCCCGAGACCGAACTGGGTCCGGTACGCGGCCAAGTCGCTGGCCGCGTTCGGGTGCGCATAGGCGTCTACTACAGCCACGGTCGTGGTGCTTGACAGGCCGTTGACGGCGTAGACCGTGCGCAGCTGCGTCGGTGTGTATCCGGACTGGTAGCTGGTCGTGGCCAGCGGCCGGAACTGGGCGTCGGTCCGCACATGCGCATCGCAGGCCGCGTGGGCGCTCACCGGGGCCGCACACACTCTCTTGCTATGCAGCTCCGCCGCTGACGTCGCCGAAACAGCCGAACTGTTGACCAGAATCCCAGCGATCAGTGACAGCGCGGCGGCCCCGACGCTGGCCCACCCACGGCGACGTTTCATGAGATCTCCAGAGCTTCGACGATTAGGCCGCAACAAAAGGCACCAAGCAGGCACCGCCATTACTCCCTCGGGACCATACACTCATCTAACATCGTTTGGGAGTCCTTCCTTGCCACAGATGACCGCGGCAAGGAAAGCTCAGGCCGCTAGTGCTAAAACCCGGGACGCGACGCGGGGACCGGTGACCGTTGACAGCACGTGCCGAGCGGGGAGCGTCTGATGGTAGTGCTGGCATGATGGCTCAGGTGGACGGGGACCGCGCTGTGGGGCGCCATCGCCGACGCCTTGCCGAGGCGGTCTTTGTTGACGGGTCTGGTCGCCGAATGCGGGTGGCCCGGCGGGTGACCTATCTCGGGGTCGGCGTCTGTGCTCTGCTGGTCGCCGCGGCGGTGCTTAGTCTGCTGGGTGGTGTGCCGGTGCCGGGGGTCCGTCCGCCGGCCCGGCTACCTAATCAGGCCCAGGCCGCGAAACATGTGCCCACCCTGGAACGGCAGTCGCCCACGGCGGTCATTACGTCAGCCATCCCGTCAGCGCATCCCAGCCCTTTCGGACCGCCGACATTCAGCCAGAGCGCGGCGGCGCCGCCGCTGACCACACTGGCCCCGTCCGCTCCCGCGACGCCCGGACCTGCGCGCAGCGCGCAGGATGTTGCCTCGACGGCTGGACCGTCGAGTTCGGTAGCTACTGCTTCTGCCAGCGCGGCGCCGTCGCCGTCGGTCTCGGCTGTGGTTCATAGTCCTGGCCCACCGGTGACGCCGCCGGGCCGGACGAAGTCCCCCCAGAAATGACTGGGGCTGCCCCACGGCATCCGCGTTCACATTGGGTATTGCTGCTGAGCGCGCTGCTCGTGATCGGGCTGATGCTGCTGGTCGCCGGCTTCCTGGACGGGCAGCACGGGGAAGGGCACCACACCACGACGGGCAGTGACTCTAGGTCCGGCGTTCCGCAGACAGTACTGAACGGCGGCCCAGTCCTGGACGGGCTGCACCCCACAACGGCGGGACGGCGATTACCAGCCCGCACGGTCGCCCTGACCTTCGACGACGGGCCGTCGCCCTACACCGCCCAGATACTGGACATCCTGGAACGCAACCACGTTCCGGCCACGTTCTTTGTCATCGGCAGCCAGGTCGCGCGGCACCCCGACGTGCTGCGGCGCATCATCAGCGGCGGCGGCGAGATCGGTGTGCACACCTTTACCCATCCGCATCTCGGTCAGGTATCGCGGCTGCGGGAACGACTCGAAATTCAACAAAGCGAGCAGGTCATCGCCGCAGCGACCGGTTACACAACCGACCTCCTGCGTCTGCCCTACTCCTCGCAAGCAAGCCAGATCACCAACTCCGACTGGCGCGCGATCACCCGCGCCGGCCCCTTCCTCGTCACCTTCGCCGACCGAGACACCGACGACTGGAAATCCGGGGTGACGCCCGAAGCGATCCTCGCCGCGGCAACCCCTGCCGCTGAGGACGGCGCGATCGTGATGATGCACGACGGCGGCGGTGACCGCTCGGCGACCGTGACTGCCCTGCCCGACCTCATTACGCTGCTGAAGCAACGCGGATACCAATTCCGCACCGTCACCGAGTCCGTCGGACTGGCGCCCGCGTGGCAACCGGCATCGGTGAACACCCGGCTGCGGGGCAGCGTCAGCATCGCCGCGGTACGCGGGTCTCAAGCGTTAGTGAGATTGCTGTCGATCTTCTTCGTGGTCGTCGGGGCGTTGTCGGTGCTGCGGGTGCTCGCACTACTCGTGTTCGCGCGTCGCCACGCCGGGCGGCCGTCCGTGACCGCGGCGTGGGACCGGCGGGACGTACCGCCGGTCAGCATCGTGGTGCCCGCCTACAACGAGGCGATTGGGATCACAGCGTCGGTCCGTTCACTGCTAGCCAGTGATTACCCACAGTTCGAGGTCATCGTGGTCGATGACGGCTCGACCGATGAGACCGCGGCCGCCGTTCACGCCATCGCCGATCCGCGGCTGCAACTCCTGCGGCAGTCCAACGCCGGCAAACCAGCAGCCCTGAACGCGGGAATCGCTGCAGGTCGTCACGACCTGCTGGTGCTCGTCGACGGCGACACCGTGTTCGAGACCAGCACCCTGGCCGCCCTGATCGCACCGTTCACTGATCCCGCCGTCGGAGCGGTCTCAGGCAACACCAAAGTAGGCAACCGGGGTGGCCTGCTAGGCAAGTGGCAACACATCGAGTACGTCATCGGCTTCAACCTCGACCGCCGCATGTTCGATGTCCTGCACTGTATGCCGACCATCCCCGGCGCCATCGGTGCCTTCCGTCGCCAGACGCTGCGCGATGTCGGCGGCATCAGCGCCGACACCCTCGCCGAAGACACCGACCTCACCATGGCCATCTGCCGATCCGGCTGGCAAGTGCGCTATCAACCGGCAGCCCGAGCGTGGACCGAAGCACCTGCCAACCTCGGGCAGCTCTGGCGCCAGCGCTACCGCTGGAGCTACGGAACCCAACAAGCGATGTGGAAACACCGCCACGCGATCATCGAACGCGGACCGGCCGGCAAACTCGGCCGCCGAGGCCTGCCCTACCTCTTCGCCTTCCAAGTGCTCCTGCCCCTGCTCGCCCCCGTCATCGACATCGTCGGGTTCTACAGCCTGTTCACCCAGGACGGCTCGACCCTGCTCTGGGCATGGCTGACACTGCTCGCCATCCAACTCGCGGCAGCGGCATACGCGTTCTCCCTCGACCGGGAAAGCCCCCGACCGCTCTGGGCGCTGCCGCTCCAGCAAATCGTCTACCGCCAACTCATGTACCTCGTCGTCATCCAATCCGTCGCCAGCGCCATCTACGGCGCCCGCCTGGGCTGGCACAAACTCCGGCGGACCGGCAACCTCGAATCCGCACCCCTTTAGCTGCGGTGATAGACGCCAGTACCGGGACTGTGGCGGCGCGCGCACGCTGGTGCGCGGTCGAAGGCAGATCCCCGCCAGTTCCGGTTGCGTAGCACGGTCCCCTTCGGCGACGTGATGACCTGATTGGCGGGAAATCCCGAACACCGCTCCTCATCGCTCATGTGTCCTAAGCGGATTGGCTCACGTCGGTGATGAGCCGCGGAGACCAGCTTCAGGTTTTGACAACTTGATTGATTTATAAAGTTAGCAGACCATGGTGTTGTGCCGTTCACTCCAGGAAGACCGATCGCCGAGGCCAAGGCCGAGCTGTTCAAAGCCTTGAGCCATCCGGCGCGCGTGCGAGTGCTTGAAGTTCTGGCCGAAGGTGAGCGAACTGTCGGCGAGCTCGCCACAGAGACCGGGCTCGAGCTGTCGCACCTGTCGCAGCAGGTGAGCGTGTTGCACCGGGCCGGGCTGATCGACCGCCGGCGGGTGCGGAGCTCGGTGGTCTGTTCGTTACGCGACCGGCAGACCGTGCAGCTGCTCGCGGTCGCTCGCGCAATGCTGACCAGCAATCTTCGCGACGACCAGCGACTGCTCGACGCTCTCGACAACGCCGACGACGCGGTGAGCGGGTCCGTCGCGCCGATTGCCGGGCGCGGTCGACGCTCGGCGGCCGCGGGTTCCCGGGCCCCTGGGCGGGCATCACGATGACTAGCGTCGCGCCACCCGCTGCCATACGCGGGCGGGGGACCGCCCTGGTCCAGGCGCTTGGGGGTATCCGCTCGGGCGCTGCCACTTTGCTCCCCCGGCGCGGCGACTACGCCGGCCTGCGCCGGTCGTGGCCGCGTGACCTGCTTGCCGGCCTGACGGTCGGCATCGTGGCGCTGCCATTGGCGCTCGCGTTCGGCGTGGCATCCGGCGTCGGTGCCGCGCCCGGGCTGGTGACCGCCGTGATCGCCGGCGCGGTTGCGGCCGTCTTCGGCGGCTCGAACGTCCAGGTGTCGGGCCCGACCGGAGCGATGACCGTGGTCCTGGTGCCTTTGGTCGCCCGGCACGGCCCCGGGGTGATATATCCGCTCGCTCTGATGGCCGGGCTGATAATCGTTGTCGCGGCTGTCTTGCGCCTGGGTCGACTGCTGGTGTTCGTGCCGTGGCCGCTGATCGAGGGATTCACCGTCGGAATCGCGATCGTGATCGCCGCCCAAGAGGTGCCCAGCGCCCTCGGGGTGCCGAAACCAGACGTGCAGAACGCGGCCGCGGCGGCGGCGGTCGCGATCGGCCAGTTCGTCCTCCACCCGCACTGGACGGTGCTCGCTGTGCTCATCCTGAGCGTGGCGCTCACGGCGACGTTGTCCCGACTGCACCGCGCGCTGCCGGCCAGCCTGATCACCATCGTCGTCGTCACGATCCTCTCCCAGGTTGCCTCACTGCGCCTGCCCCGGATCGGGTCGTTGCCGCACGGCCTGCCCGCGCCGGCGCTGCCCAGTTTCGGCCAGGCGGGCACCCTGATCGGGCCGGCGCTGGTCGTCGCATTCCTCGCCGCGCTGGAGAGCCTGCTTTCGGCGCGGGTGGCGGACGGCCTGAGCGACGCACCATCGCATGACCCGAACCGCGAACTCTTCGGTCAGGGCCTGGCCAACATCGCCTGCGGCATCGGCGGCGGCATGCCCGCCACCGGCGCCATCGCGCGCACCGCCGTGAACGCCCGCGCCGGCGCCCACACCCGGGTCGCCTCGCTCGCGCACGCCGCTGTCCTTGCCGTCATCATCTACGCCGCGTCACCCCTGGTGTCCCGGATTCCGCTGGTCGCGCTGGCCGGAGTGCTGCTCGTCACCGCGTACCGGATGATCGAACGCCACAACGTCCGCACCGTCCTGCGCTCCACCCGCTCCGATGCCCTGGTCTTCCTGGTCACCGGGACCGCGACCGTCGCCCTCGATCTGGTCGAGGCCGTCGCCATCGGCCTCGGCCTAGCCCTCGTCACCGCTCTGGCCCGCCTGTCCCAGAACGCAGGCGTGATCGCCGAACCCATCGACACCCACACCAGCGACATCGACGACATCACCGAGCACCGACTGCTCACCGAGCACGTCCTGGTTTACCGCCTCGACGGACCGCTGTACTTCGCCGTTGTTAACCGGTTCCTCGCCGACCTCACCGCCACCGCCGACATCCGAGTCGTGATCCTGCGTATGAGTGGCATCGACACCCTCGACGCCACCGCCGCGCGAGCCCTCGGCGACATCATCGACGACCTCACCCGCCGGCACATCACCGTCCTCATCAAAGGCCTTACCCCCTCCTCGGCCCGACTCCTCAGCACCTTCGGCGCCATCGACGACCTCACCCGGGACGGGCACCTGTTTGCGACCATGCCCGAGGCCATCCGGCACGCCCGCACCCACGCGGTGGCGATCGCGGAGTGAGTTCGCCGACCTCGAGTCGTGTGATCACATTCGGCTGCGCACAACCGGTCGGGACGGTTAGCTGCGGGGTGTTTTGGGCAGACGCACGGTGAACGTAGTCTCGCCGGGTCCGCTGGTCACGGTGACGCTGCCGTCGTGGGCGTGCACGATCGCCTCGACGATCGCCAGTCCAAGCCCGCTCTCGCCGCGGGTATGTTCGCGGGCGCTGTCGGCACGGGCGAATCGTTCGAAGATGTGGGGCAGGAAGTCGGCGGGAATTCCGGGTCCGTCGTCGGACACGACGATGGTGACCTCATGGACCGTCCCGACGGAACCGTTTCGCGCTCAAGCGGCGGGGTGCGCTTAGGCTTCAGTAATGGCCGACGAGACGAGCGAGGCGATCCGCTTTCCGGACGTGCCGAAGCTCGAGCTGGACCAGTTGATCGATCAGCTGATTGCACACGCACACGCGGTAAAGGCCACGCAGGGCAGGCTGCGCGAGCTGCTGCGAGCGATCGAGACGATCAGTAGCGATCTCTCGCTCGAATCGGTCCTGCGCAATATCGTCTCGGCCGCGTGCACACTGGCTGACGCTGAATACGGCGCTCTTGGAGTGATCGGTCACGACCGAACGAACCTGGAGCAGTTCGTCTACGTCGGCATCGATGACGAGACGGCGGCACGGATCGGACACCTGCCCGAAGGCAAGGGGGTGCTAGGCGCGCTCATCACCGACCTGAAGCCAATCCGCTTACGACACATGAGCGATGAGGAGCGGTCTTCGGGATTCCCCGCCAATCATCCGCCGATGGACTCCTTCCTGGGTGTCCCGATCAACTTGCGCGGCGAGGTGTACGGCAACCTGTACCTGACGAACAGCAGGCGCGGCGAATTCACCGCCGAGGACGAGGAGCTGGTAGGCGCCCTGGCGCACGCTGCCGGCACAGCGATCAGCAACGCGCGCCTGTATCAGGAGTCCGAGCTGAAACAACGCTGGCTCGAGGCGTCCGGTGAAATCAGCGCGCAGATCATCGCAACGTCCGGCGAGGAGCCGCTGAACCTCATCGCACGACGAGCCATGGGACTGGCCGATGCCGACGCGGTCAGCATTAGCTTGCTCAAGCAGGACGGGGACACGCTGGCGGTGGAGGTCGCGTTCGGCCCGGGAGCGGAGCAACTGGTGGGCCGCCGGTTCCAGCTTGAGGAAACCCTTGCTGGTTCGGTCGTGCGGACCGGAACGCCGGCACTTGTCGACGCAGCCAGAGCTGACGGCGCAATCCCATTCCTCGCCTCCGTAATGGAATCCGGGCCAACGATGGCACTGCCGCTCGGCGGAGTTGGGCAGCCGCGTGGAGTGCTGAGCCTGTCCCGAACTCGGGGACGGCGCCCGTTCGCGGACGCCGATCTGGCTATGGCCGCCCACTTCGCCGGCCAGGCCACCGTGGCCCTCGAATTGGCCGACTCACGGGCGGCCGAACAGAAGCTCGTCCTGCTCGAGGACCGCGACCGCATCGCCCAGGACCTGCACGACCACGTCATCCAGGAGCTGTTCTCCGTCGGGCTCAGCCTCGAGGGCGCCGCGGCTCAGCTCCCCGCGGGCAAGATCGAACAGCGAGTGCGCCGCGCCGCCGAGAACATCGACCGGACGATCCGACGCATCCGAACATCCATCTTCGAGCTACGCGGCAACTTCGTGAGCACCGAAGGCGGTCTGCGGCAGCGCATCCTCGAGGTCGTCAGCGAGGCGGCTACGCCGCTTGGGTTCGTTGCGCACAGCGCGTTCGCCGGCCTTGTCGACGAGGCATTCGACGAGGCGCTCGCCGACGACGTGCTCGCCTGTATCCGAGAGACGCTTGCCAACGTTGCCAAGCACGCGCATGCCAGGAGCGCCTGGGTCGACGTGATCGCGACCGGCGACGAACTAACCGTCACCGTCAGCGACGACGGCGTTGGGCTCGGCACGCCAAAGCGCAGTAGCGGTACCGCGAATCTGCGAGCTCGGGCTGAGAAGCGCGGAGGCACCTTCGAGCTGACGCCCGGCCCGTTCGGCGGCACCGTCGCCACCTGGAAAGTGCGGCTTGCCTGATCTGATCCGGAGCTGACAGCGCCGGGCGATAACCCGCGAGCTGGTGGGTCGGTGGCCAGCGCCCGTAGGGAAGAACGGACTACACCACACCGGGCTGGACGGACCAGTCGGACCCCCGCGCACAGGACGAAAGCACTGGGTCATTGCGGTGAATCGGCACGCGTGCCACCGCCGCCCCGGAATCGATGATGAATGCGACACACACAAGCGTGGACGAGACGAATGAGTCCGTCGACATCGAAGGAGATTGTCATGAGGCGCAGAGCATTCGACATCATCGCCAGCACCATCGGCCTCGGCCTGGCAGCGATCCTGATCCTCGCCGGTGGCCTGCTGACCTGGGCGAACACGTTCGTCGGCGACCAGGTACACAGCCAGCTCGCGGCGCAGCAGGTCTACTTCCCGGCCACGGGCAGCGACTCGCTAAAGGAACTGCCGGCGACGGATCGTCGGGCCATGGAGCAGTTCGCCGGCCAACAACTGACCACGGGTGACCAGGCCGCCACCTACGCCAACCACTTCATCGCCGTGCACCTCAAGGCGATTGGCGGCGGGCAAACCTATGCGCAGCTCAGCGCCAAGGCACAGGCGGACCCGACCGACCAGAAACTGGCTGGCCAGGTGCAGACAATGTTCCGCGGCGAGACGCTGCGCGGGCTGCTGCTCAACGCCTACGCGTTCGGCAAGATGGGCACCATCGCCGGGATCGCCGCGGTCGCCGCGTTCGTCAGCGCCGCAGTGATGCTGATCCTCGGCGGCCTGGGGCTCTGGCACGCACGTCGCGTGCCCGAGACCGCGGAGATCCTCGACGGCTCACACGAAGCCATCTTGACCTGATCTCCCACGGCACGACCCCGCCGCCCGCCCGGTCAATGACCTAGGCGGGCGGCGCGGTGTGCGGAATAGTCGAGTCCATGGCCACCGATGCGCTGACTCCCGACGAGCTCGCTGCCCTCGACGCCTACTGGCGGGCGGCGAACTACTTGTCGGTCGGGCAGATCTATCTCCTCGGCAACCCGCTGCTGCGTGAGCCGCTGTCGGCCGAGCACGTCAAGCCGCGGCTGCTCGGGCACTGGGGCACGACACCGGGGCTGAATCTGATCTACGCGCACCTGAACCGGGTGATCAATCAATTGCCCGGGAGACGCGGGAACTGCTCAGCCGATGACCTCGCCCTGATGCACGTGCCGACTTTCCTGGTCGCAACGGGAGACAAGGCCCTGCCGCTACCCCGCACCCGGGCACACACTCGGTGAATGAACAGTGATCCCCACCCTGGTGTGGCCCTCCTGCCGACCCACGCAAGCTGGTTGCTGCTGCGCTCCACCGACGTGGGCCGTCTCGCGGTATCGGTCACCCGTCAGCCGGACATCTTTCCGATCAACTACGTCGTTGATCACGGAACGATCGTGTTTCGGACGGCGGAAGGCGCCAAGCTCACCGCCATAGCCACGCAAGCTCCGATCGCATTTGAAGCCGATGGTTACGACTCCGAGGCGGGCGAAGCCTGGAGCGTCGTGGTCAAGGGACGCGCGGAGGAAATCAAAACCAACGAGATCCTGGAGGCGATGACGCTCCCGCTCTTTCCTTGGCACTCCGCAGCCAAGCACCGTTTCGTGCGCATCGTGCCGGAGGAGATCAGTGGCCGCCGTTTCCAGGTCGTCGACCGCGAGTATTGGCGGACCGAGCTCACTGACGTCCGTCCTTCCGCACCCGAATGACCTCGATGATGCACCGAGGTGCCGTCGGAGCCGAGGCTCAATGCCGAAGGTCTATGCCGGGTGCTCCGCGGTAGTCAGGCTAGCGCGGCCCGTCCTGGCGGCGTTCGGCGACGAAGACCGCGGCCTGGGTGCGGCGCTGCATGCCCAGCTTGTTCAGCAGGCTCGACACATAGTTCTTCACGGTCTTGTCCGAGAGGAACATCCGCTCACCGATCTGGCGATTGGTCAGCCCCTCGGCGATCAGGTCGAGGACCTCGCGCTCCCGCTCGGTCAATGACGCCAGCTGGTCGTTGCTTTCCGGGATCTGCTGCGCGCTCTGCATGACCTTCACGATCAGCGCCGGATCGATCAGCGAGCGGCCCATCGCGGCCTGCCGGATCGCGTCGATGAGCGCGGCGGCGCGTACCTCCTTGCGCACGTATCCTGACGCGCCGGCCATGACCGAGGCGAGCACGGCGTCCTGGTCGTCGTAGGAGGTGAGGATCAGACAGTGCGTGTCCGGCAGGACAGAGCGGACCTCGCGGCAGACATCGATCCCACTGCCGTCGGGCAGACGCATGTCGAGCACCGCGACGTCAGGACGGGCGGCGAGGATGCGCGGCACCGCCTCGGCCGCCGTGCCGGCCTCGCCGACTATCTCGAAGCCTTCAACGCCTTCCAGCAGTTCGGCGATGCCTTGACGGACAACCTCGTGGTCGTCGAGCAGGAAGATTCGGACGGACGGCGGGTCGGCTTCGGTCATCAGCTCAGCTCTCGTCGACGAGCACATCAGTGAGCCTCCGTCGCCGCGATGACGGGGCGACCGGCGCGCGGCCGATGCGCAGCAGCACGTGCGGGTACCCGACCAGCTTAAGCTCGCTACGGAGCTGTGCGCGGGACGAGGGCACCTCGGTGACCTGGGTCAGCGGGCTGGCCGAGTAGCCGTGTCGAGCGATCTCCAGCAGTACTCGTTCCAGTGCCTCCCCGGCGCGCAGCCATTCGGCCGGCGAGTCGCCCGCTGTGCACAGCAGCGCGAGAGTCTGGTTCTTCGATGACCGGGTCGCCGCGGGCAGCCAGCCCTTGCCCGAGGTGTCGAAGTCGCGAATCGGCACCTCGTCCTGCGCGGTGCCGTCCACATGGGGGACGGCAAGCGGGGAAATCCCGTCCCGCCGTCCCGGCTCGGCCGAGGTCCAGGCCCGCAGTTCGGCCCGGTAGGCCGGGTTGAGGTTCTCGATGTCATCCGCCCGCTGGCTCAGCCCCGCGACCACGGCGCGTTGATCTGAGCCATCGACCACGTACAAGAACGCGTCCTCGAGGATCGCAGCCGTCTGGAGCACCTGCAGTATCTGGCGCGGCACCTGGTCGTCGGCGAAGTGTCGCCGGTTGGTCTGTCGCACCTCGATCACTGGGTCAAGGGCCGCGAGATCGTGGTCGGGTGGCCCGTCCGCCGGCGTGAGCGAGCTCAGCAGATCGTCGTGCATCGGGTGCGGGTTGCGCCGTACGTCCACCCCGACACCCGAACCGGCCATCGAGACACGCGCGTTCATCACCGCGCAGCCGCAGCTGATCAATAACTGTCGGGACGACGGATCCAGCACCGCGAGCTGGCGAGTCCGATCGGCGTAGACGTCGAGGCGGTTGCCCGTGAGATGCAGCCGCCACGGCTGGGTGTTGTGTACGGACGGCGCGAGCGTCGCCCGCACGGCGGCGCGGCGCAGCGACGTGACGCGGGCAGTGGCCGCGGGTGCGCTCATACCAGGAATCCGATCTAGAGAATCGACTCGAAACGTATGACTCCACAATGCTCGGGCGCCCCCTGGCGCCGTAGGGCCGGATGGCCTACTCGCCCTGGGTCGCCCTTCCCGTCGCGGCTCGGCGCGCCGGGATCGGGCACGGATCCACCCTGCCCGAAAACAAGTCCTGACCCGACGTGCCGATTGGACCGGACACGCCGGGCCATCGGGCACGGGCCGCTCTACGGCAGGGCTGCGTATCGTGCGAAAGGACGCGAGGAAAGGATCATCATGGCGCGCAACGAATCGGGTCCCGCGCGGCTGGATCGAGCCGACGTGGAGGCCGCGCTCGCGGTCGCCGTGCACGCGCCGTCGATCCACAACACCCAACCGTGGGTTTGGCAACTCGGGCCCGACGCACTCGTGCTGCGGGCCGACCGGACCCGCCAGCTGGCCGTTGCCGATCCCGACGGGCACTCCCTGCTGGTCAGCTGTGGCGCAGCTCTGCACCTCACCGAACTCGCGCTGCGGGCGCAAGGCTGGCAGCTCGAGACCGAACTTCTTCCCGACCCACACGACTCGGACGTACTGGCCCGGTTCCGCCCGCTCAGTCACGCGTCGGCCGATGGAGATACCGAGGCCGAGGTCGAGGCCGCGCTGCGCCGGCGCAGCGACCGACGGCCGTTCGCGGCGCAGGGCGTGCCGTCCGAAGTAGCCGAAGAACTGCGAGCAGCCGGCAGCGGCGACGGCGCTCACGTGCACTTCCCGACCCGTACGGACGAGCGGATCGACCTCGCGGTCGCGGTCACCTGGGCCGACCGAGTGGAGCGCAACGACGAGGCCTACAAGGAGGAGATGAACCGCTGGTTGCGCGACCCCGACGTCCATGCGCTCGTCGACGGTATCCCGGTCGACGTGATCCCGCACGTGCCGGCCGACGCGCCGCGCCACGCCAACGTGCCGCTGCGCGATTTCGAGGTCGGCGTGACGGGAAAGTTGCTCATCGACCGTGACGTCGATGAGAAGCCGCTCATCGCGGTTGTCCTCACTAACGGCGACGAGCCGATCGACCACCTGCAGGCCGGTCGAGCGATGATCCGGATGATGCTTGCCGCTGAGCTACGCGGGCTTTCCACCTGCGTACTGAGCCAGGCCGTTGACTTCGCGGCCTTCCGCACCCGCGTGCAGGGACTCATGGGTTGGGTCGGCTACCCGCAGATCATGATGCGCGTCGGCTATCCGAACGCTCCGCTCAGCGAACTCGCAACTACCCCACGCCGCGAACCGTCCGCGGTACTCATCGCGACGCCGTAGCTGTGGTCGCGATCGCGTCCGGCGAGGCCTCCGAGCTGGATTTGCGTCGGTCATCCGCGCAGCCTGCTGCCGACGTCCTTGTTGGCCTCGGTAGCAGGCCCAGCGGGCTAACCGCCACCGAGGTAACAGCGCGGCTTGCCGGGTCGGCCCGAATGCGGTGCGAGACCACAAGGCCCGCGTCCTGGGTGTGCTCTGGCGGCAGCTGAACAGCCCGTTACTGGCGCTGCTGGCCGGGACTGCCGTTGTCTCTTTCTTCCTCGGCGAGCACACCAACGCCGTGATCATCGGGATGATTCTCGCGGTCAGCATCGGTCTCGGCTTCGTCAACGAGTACCGCGCCGAACGAAGCGCACAGGTGCTGCACGCGCGGATCCGGCACACGGTCACCGCGCTGCGCGACGGCGCGCCGGCCGCGGTTGACGTCACGGCACTGGTACCGGGTGACGTGGTACGGCTCCAGCTCGGCGGCGTGGTGCCGGCTGACCTTCGGCTGCTGGAGGTCGTCGACCTCCAATGCGAGGAGTTAATCCTCACCGGCGGATCTGTGCCGGCAACCCAAAACGGCCGAGCCCTTGCCCTCGCCCGGCGAGGTCACCGACCTGACGTGCTGTGCGCTGATGGGCACCGTCGTTAGCTCCGGGTCCGGAACCGGTGTCGTCGTGGCCACCGGAGCGCAGGCGGTTTTCGGCCGGATCGCGGTCGGGCTCGGTACTCGTGTCCCGGAGACTGATTTTCAGGTTGGGCTACGTCGCTTCTCGTTCCTGCTGATGCAGGTCGCCGCGGTGCTGACTGCGAGCTAGGCGCCCCCCGGCTGCTGGGCGGGGCGACCCTTCGCTGAGTTACGCGTAACTCAGGTGAGTCACGCGCTCGCGTTACATGGCGCAGAGCGCGGCAGGGGTGTTCGACCTGCGCAGGGGGATTACGACGGGCAGGCCAGCTGCCCGCCGTCGATCACGATGGTCGCACCGTTGACGTAGGACGCTTCGTCGCTGATCAGGAACAGGCAGCCGTACGCCATCTCCTCCGGTGTCCCGGCCCGGCCCATCGGGTTGTGGTTGAACCGGTCCGGGTTGTCGGGGCGGACCAACTCCATGAACGGTGATCCCTCCATCATCGGCGTGTCGGTCCCTCCGGGGCACACGGTGTTGGTCCGGATGCCGTCCCGCCCGTAGGACACCGCCATCTGGCGCGACATGTTCGCGATGCCTGCCTTGGCCACCGCGTACGCGTGCGCCCCCGGCAGGCCCTGGACCGCGGAAATGCTGGTGATGTTGACGATCGAGCCCGCGCCTGCCGACTTCATCACAGGGACGGCCGCCTTGCACATGTAGAACACCGAGTCCAGGTTGTTGCGCATCAGTTCGTGCCAGTGCTCCGCAGGGGTTTCCGCGATGGCATTCATCCCGCCCTCGCGCAGCTGCCGGTAGGCGTTGCCCCCCATCGCGGCGGCGTTCACCAGCCCGTCCAGCCGCCCGAACTCCCGCACCGTGCGATCCACGGACTCCTGCGCCGCTGCCGCGTCGGACAGATCGGCCGAGAAGACCGCGCCCTTGCCGCCGGCGGTGACCACGGCGTCGTACACCTCGTCGAGGGGCTGCTGACGGCGTCCCAGGCCCACGACGGTTGCCCCTTCGCGCGCGAAGATCTCCATGCACGCACGTCCCATTCCGGTGCCGGCTCCGGTGATGAGGGTGACCTTGCCGTCGAGTCGTCCCACGAATCTGCTCCTCTTGATCGAAATCCTGCCGATGCCGGTCGCACCGGAACCGAAACTCCGGGCCACTCGACGCTTTTATATACCGATATGTGCCGATCGAACTATAGGAGCATCAACGCAGCTGGCCACGTGCGACTCGTCAAACTACTCCTGACATGGTGAATCCGACTAGCTACGACTGTGCCGACGCCCTGGGGTCGAGGTGCTCTAGCTCTTCCGACGCTGCCAGAATCTGCCGACCCAAAGCCGAGCCGTCCAACAGTTGGTTCAACCGGTACCGGACCCGCCACCCCTCCTCGGTGCGCTCGCACTCCCACCGAATCGAGATGAGCCGGAAGATGTCGAACCCCTCACCAGCCCGACGAAACACCAGGCCATAGTTGGTCGCGATCGCACGATCACCATCGACCACGATGTAGGGCACGGACAAGAAGTGCGCCGCACCACCGCGAATCAAGTCCTGATGTATCTGACCAGCCAATATCCCGGCGATCTCCGCCCGCCCAGTCCAGCTACCGATATCGTTCGCATAGGTGCCATCCTCGGTCCACAGCGCAGCGGCCTCTTCCCGCGAATTGCTATCCACCAGCGGGCCATAGTGGCAGATCAATCGAGCGATCTCCCGCTCGTCTTCCAGCAATCGCAGACGCTGATGCAGATCCGCAACCTCATGGTCCATGGCCATACTTAATCCAATCTGAAGTGTTCCAGGTTGTCGCGTCTATCTCGCTACGAGCAGGGGCACCAGGTGTCGAGGCGCGAAGCGAGGTGCGACTCGACCGGGGCGGGGACTTGCAGCGGCCCTATCCGCTTTATTTACTGTTTCAGCCATATTCACAACACGGGTAAATATAGGTTGAAGAGTAAATTTACCGCAAGATCGGGCTGACAACGCGGGTCGCTTAGGCCTTGCCGATGAGTACGTGGCGAACCGCTCGGTCAGCGGAGTTATGACCGGGAGAGCCCCGCTGAGTTACGCGTAACCCGGATGAGTCACGCGCTATTGCACGGGACTGACCCAGCTTCGCGTGACTCACCGTGTCCGAGTCCTAAGCGCCACTGGCGGACCCATTGTGATCCGGGTCACTGCGGTCTATTCTGCGAGCCATCAGTCGGGGTCGACACCTGAGGTCGGTCCGTGAGGGGAGTCGTGATGCTCAGTAATAGCACCGTCACCGCCAACATTCCGGCCAGCGACCTGAAGCGGGCGCGCGCCTTCTACGCCGACAAGCTTGGCTTCACGCCGTCATCGGAAGTCGACGGGATGCTGCTGGTTTACAAGACCGACGGCGGGTCGACGTTCAGCGTGTACCAAACCGAGTACGCCGGGCAAGCCAAGCACACCATCGCTCAATGGCACGTCGACGACGTGGACGAAGAGGTGCGCAACCTCAAGACCAAAGGCGTCACGTTCGAACGGTATGACCTGCCCGGAGTGGAATGGGACGGCGACGTCGCGTCCATGCAAGGCATGGGGAAGGCGGCCTGGTTCAAGGACAGCGAGGACAACATTCTGTGCCTCGACAGCGGATTGCCTCAGAGCTAGATCGGCAACCGTCGTCCGCTGAGTTGCGCGAAGCCCGTCTGAGTCACGCGTTATTGCACGTGACTGGCCCGGCTTCGCGTGACTCACCGAAATCTGCCGTCAGGTTGGACTGGCAGATCCCTGATCGAACTAGAGTTACTTCCCCTATCTTGATGTGGACCGGGCAGCCCCATCGCAGGACACTAGACAGAATTGGACCAATGCCGCATGTTGGCTTGCACCGGTCACGGGCGGCCTATTTGTTAGCGTCGGGGGTGCAGCTTGCTCAACCCGGGTGTTGTGCGAGATTGGGGTCCCCTCGCGGTGGCCGGACTAGCGACTATGGGGCAAACTGATTATGACCTGGTCTCCGCAAGAAATAGTTTCAAAGCTTGAATCATCAACCACTCATCGGCGGCCCATCCTCCGCGAAATTATCAGTGACGCATCAGTGGAATCTGTTATTGAGGCTCTGGCAATAGCAGACGTCCCGCTCACTCGGCGACTCCTATTTGATGCGTTGGGTGAGATTCGCTCACCAGTTTCGGTGCCAGTCATGCTGGCGGGACTCTCTGATTCGAATGAATCGGTGCGAGTGGGCGCGGCTGACGCTTTAGGCAAAGTGTTCGGCTACAGGGAAATCCCGATAACAGGTGAAGCTCGTACACAGGTGCTTGAGGTCGTCATCCAGCGATGGACGACCGAGCAATCTCCAGCGGTGTTGAGCACGCTTGCCCAGACGATGGCATTGTTCGGTGATCCAGCGGTCACGCCGATTCTCGAGGGCGCGCTCGATGCTGCCGACAGGCGAGTCCGAGGACAGGCGAAGTGGGGACTCGCCTATCTAGCCCGTATGGGAAGAGCTGGGTGTAGGTAGTCATGAGCCCTCCGTGGTCTGAGGACGTGCGGCGAACTCGTTACCGGTCCGACGGCTAAGGTGCTGAGGTGACTGAAACGCCCACTGGCGACGATGTTCAGGTCGTACCTGGCATGTCCTACGTACGGATGAACATGTGGGGAGCAATACTGGAACTCGCCGCGGCGTCCCTCGTGATTCCAATCGCGTTCGAGAGCAGTTACAAGTCGATCGAGGGCTACTACATAGGCGTCTTAGCGACCGTGCTTTTCGTACTACTGATTACTGGCGGTGCGTTGACGATGGTCAGCTACAGAAACGAGATCGCGAGATAGCACACGGCTACACGACTTCGCTTGGGATCGCGGTCAAGCATATGGAACTTGCTTGGCTCCACCCTAAGACCTTCCAGGTCATCGCTCGGCCATACGAGCCGCGTCCCTAAACTTTCACGAGCCGCCGGGCCGTACCGCGAGGTCGCGGCCCGTTGATTGGCCAACGGCACCGCGGCGGTGCACAGCACAAGCTCAGGACAATCTCCCCGGCACTGAGCCGCCCGGCTCGGCGCGCTGCCCGCTCCCAGCGACGCAATACGTACCCCATGGCAGCGGATTCTCGCATCGCCCCACTGAACCGACACACCGGCGGGCGGCGGGCGACAACGTGCGATCGTTCCGCGGCGTCGGTGAGCGTTAGCCTCGGGCCATGTTGCCTGTCATTTTCCTCGCCGTGTGCGCCGCCGGGTTCCTCTTCATGATCGTGCGGGTGCAGCGACAGGTAGGCCGACTTCAGCCGCTCCGGGATCGTGCAGCTCTGGAGCGGGTCACGTTCCAGTGCGCGGTACGAGCGCGGGTCAAGCGAAAGGGGGCGGTCGGGTTCACGACGCTGAAGGGTGCTGGCTTGGGCGCGGAGCTGAGAATCCACGCGACAGTGTTGGTTGTCGAACTCGCAGGACCAATGCAGCGTCAAGCCCGCCGACTGGGAACGGAAGTAATCCTCGAAACTGCCGGCAGCTCCATGACGCGTCGAGCAATCGGCTGGCTGGGGACCCCGCTCGCCGCTAGAGACTGCATCCTTATCAACGGCCGCGAGTCTGGCGCACGTGTTGCCGTTGCGTTGGATGCGTACGGTCGCGTCGAAGAGGCATGGTCGGCACTCGCGGCGGCCGGCGTGCGACGCGCTGTTGAACAATAGTAGGGCTATGAGCCCAAGTCGGCTTTCTTGTCCTAGGAATCGTTGGGGTCCGCCGGAAGGACCGTCTCAACGCTTGGAGCCTGTTTGCCCTAGCGCTCGGGGCTCCAGTCGTCGTTGTTGCACTCACGATCCTGGTGGCGTGGGCCCGGTCGTAGCTCACCGGCGCTTGAATCCGTTTATTGTTCGCTCTCCAGCCTCCCAGCCGGTGTGGAATCGTTTCGCATCTACGCCGGCCCTGTGGAGGGCGGCGGCCAGAATCACGACCTTCCGATAGCGCCGGTTGCCATAGGCAACGCCATGCAACGAAGGACCGTACGGCCTGAGGAGCTCATCGAATAGTTGCTCGAGGTCGCGCGTAACGGACCGCTTCGCGAGGGTGAAGCCGCCGGTTTCCGCCAGGAGATCCACCTCCCCATCGTTGAGACCGGCGCTCGTCAGGGCTCGGAACAATTGCCGCCTCTCGTGCCTCCGAACGCCCACGATCGCGAGAAGCCACCGCTCGTGCAGGTTCAAGATCACGTGAACTCCCCGGGGACGGATCCTTGTAGTGGGCTCAGAGTAAGGCGTGCGATGGCATGAGCTGACCATCGTGGCTGGCTGCGAAGCAGCGGATGAACTACGGCGGTCATACGCCTGTCCGGTGGGCGTTCGCGCGCCCCCGTTCGTTGAGTTGCGCGAAACCCGGTGGGTGTTCACGCGCCCCGTCCGCTGACTTACACGCCCTGTCCGCTGAGTTACGCGAAACCCGGTTGAGTCACGCGCTATTGCCCGGGACTGGCCCGGCTTCGCGTGACTCACCGACGTCCGCCTGCCGTCGCGTCGTCCGAGTTTTCGACTTCAGCAATCACCCCATGTAAACTTGGTCGCGGATGCATCGCACCGTGCCTATGCTTTCCTTATTGCCACACTGCTATCCGCGTTGATCTTGAACTCGTGCATGGTTGTAAACCTAGCCAGCCTTAAAGGCACGGAAGTAGTTGAGCGCCATCTGGCACAATGCGCAGAGGCCCAATCCTTTTGAACCGCTTTGCCAATTGCGCTGGAATGTGAGAACTTGAAGTCCTACTGTGATCACATCGAAGAGCTAGCTTCGTGTGTGCTAGGGCAGCTAATGTCGAGCTCCGAAGCTGCCTCTCATAATGTCACTACGAGTATCGTAGCCGTCGAACCGTCGTCAGGCGAAGAAATAACCGGTAGGCATACGCAGTGCTATGAAGTCAGCATAGGCACCGGCCCCCCGTACGCATGCAGGCATCCAGGGTATGGCTAGATGACACGACCCCCGAAGACCTACACGCATCATTAGCGTGGACCGCTGAGCAAATCGCAAATCTATTTCAGGACATGGTCATTGAAGAACTGCACGGTTCAGCGCGACCTTCATCTTTCTGCTAACCGTCAGTCCCACTGGAAAGCTACCTGGCAGGGAGTGGGCGGCTCGCCGCAGGAATACGAACGCGATTAGTAACTACGCCGGATCGAGCCAACGGACGCGGTGGTCGACCTGCGGCGCATGTGCGAGTGGCACCCACGGCTGCCGTCTTGGCGCGAGTGACCGCAGAACTGATCGCTGAATGAAGGCAATGAGATTCAGGTCAGGCCAGCCGAGCAAATGTCTGATTCCCAGGTGCCTCCGATCAGTCACGACGGCAACCAGGCATCAAATCGACTGGGCCGCGACCGAGAGGCGCACATCGAGCAATGTATCGCCTCGTACCGCAGACGCCGCGAGTGGCGGCGCCTCAACCGTTCGATCCTTGGATCGGATGCCGATAGGCAAGGCCACGACTGTCCGCTGCGTTAGATCCGAGATAATCCCTCAGCTGTCCTGACCCGTCTATGCTGATTGCAACTGTTGGTGGTTCGAATGATCTCGCTGGCGCCGAACGGCAGGTTGGGAGACGCCGAGTTGAGCCGGGCCGTAGGAACGTTCATGCCTAAGCGGTATGGATGATCGGGAGCGAGGTTGAGGAATGTTGCGCACGGGACTGCGAAGGATTTCGGAGTTGCGTGACCTCGTTCGTGGTGCGCGGGACACCGTGTTCCTGATGCTAGTTGTTACATCGGTCTTGCATCGCGTTGACAGTGTGGGGATATCACACGGGACGCGGGCTGCAATCGCCTTGACGCTGATAGCGTCCACCACCGCCGGCTACTTTTGGCAGCGCGTCTATCCCGCCGAAGTCTGCTTTCGCCTGACCCCACCGCTTATCATCTACGTAGTAATAAACATGATCCTTGCCGTGCCTGTTGGTCGCGTCCTTCATTCGTTTCTTGGTGACTCATTCGTCATCGGGATCGTGACTGGCGTCTTGCTCTGCGAGGCTCTTGCCCGTTCATCTTCCCAATCCGAGGTTGAGCGGCTTGTCGCAGAACAGGGTGCAGCAGATCGGTGATGCACGACGTGAAGGTGACCAAGCACCGCTGGTACGTCGAGGTCCCCACGGCAAGTGCTGTTGGCCTGGCCCTGGCGGCAGCACCTTTGACGTGGTGGGCGGTCGGCCCGCTGGGCGCGAACTTGGAAGACCATGACTATGGTCCGTATACCTTTTCCGCCAGCCTGTTGTATGCGATAGGCGGATTGGCTGCGGCCGTGGCCTTAGCTTCGATCGCCTTGGCAACGTCACCCTATGGCCGGCACATGACAAGCCGGGTATCGGCGTTGACGGCGTTGCTACTGCTTCTGCCCGGCATCCTGTTGGCCGTGTCCTGGCGTATCAACACCGCGGGATCGGATGGTGCCAACATCGGCTCTGGGTTCGTTCTGCTGCTCACGCCGGCGCTGGTTGCGATGTTCCTGGCGGGTGCGGTCAAGGCCGAAGGTGAACATCGGCGGCTAAGCCTGCGGCGTCAGCGTGCGCTTGTGGGGTTGGCCTTATTCACGGCGCCGCTGTTGTGGGCTGTCGTGTGGTTCGTCTCTTAGATTCCACCGGCTGGTGCAGACTTGTTCTCGTTTGGCCACACCGCGTCTAGGTAAACTCGTCGTTCCTTGAGAGCGGTGACCGCGGGCGCGAATCCCTATGTTCCTACGTTGCGCTGGCGGTTCCGTGCACCCGGACGAACCTAAGACGGGGACCACGATGGACACCACTTCGCGGGCCGAGGCGCCCGACGCTCCGACTAAGATTCCCCCTGCCGGCTGGCGAGCCATCCTCAAACGGTCCGTGCAGCAGTTCGAACACGACGACATCACCGATCGCGCGTAGAACCATTCGTCGAGCTGCGGGACACTCAAAAACTCACGGAGGACGAGAAGCGCACCGTCGAAGACGCGCAACGCCACCGCGACGAACTCCTCTGACCTACTGCCATCTTGTCGTCCGCGCGTCGGCCCGGCGAGCGGGCTGGCGTGGCGCGCGCGACCGCACTCGCGGATTTGGTCGGCGTTCGGTAATAATGAGCGCAGTCGCGGACCGGTCAGAACAGACTCTAGGCGCCGCAGCAGGTACGAAAGGGCATGGATCGTCATGTCGGGCGCAGAGGATTTCGACATTGCGGGGCTCTTCGCCGCCGTCGCTCGGGATATCGCCACCCAGGACGGTGTCGCGGCAACGACGAGCAGGATCGTGGATCTGGCTCACAAGAGCATCGGCTGCAGTGCCGCCGCTATCTGGAACCTGGATGCGGTCTCGTCCAAGCTGACGATCGAGGCCTGCACCGACCTGAACCTGGTGACCGGCCTGCGGGGAGTGAAGCAGAACGGTCAGGGTGTGGCGTGGCAGTGCCTTACTGACCAGGCGACCGTGGTTGTGGAGGACTTCTACGTTGACACCCGGTGGCCTGAGTACACGAGTTGGGTCAAGGCGAACAGTGCCTTGCGATCCGCGGTCGGGTATTCCCTGGATATCGAGGATCGCCGGTTCGGCGCGCTGGTGCTGTACTCGACGGAGGCGGGATTCTTCTCCGAGGGGCTCATCCGAGCCGGGGCGATCTATGCCGCGCACGCAGCGATCGCATTGGAATCGGCTGCTTTCGCCCGTCGGGCCGAGCACCTGGAAACCGCGCTCAAGTCCAACCGTCGGATCGGGATGGCCATCGGGATCCTGATGCGCGGCAATGCCCTGACCGAGCAACAGGCCTTCGATCTGATGCGCTCCTCCTCGCAGCATCTGCACATAAAGCTGCACGAGGTGGCCGAGTACGTGGTCGAAACCGGGGAAGCCCTCGACTGGCGGGCGAAGAGCCCGCCCGACCGGTAGCCACCGACCGGGCCCGTCAGTCCTCGCTTGCTTGCTGCAGCCACACGTACAGGTGCTGCAGGAAGTCCGCTCCGGCCGCCGCGCTGAACGTCGTCAGGACCGCTCGCGTGAAAGTCGGAACCGCGACCAAGCCCACCGAAAAGGCCGTTGCCACCCATTGGCCCATGCACATCGGGCAGGTCAGCAGCTCGCCGGCGGCGTGGCCGAGCGGGCTGTGGGCCCGCACCTGGTCGGTGAGCTCGCCGGGCGCGCTGTTTCGGTCGTAGGAAGTGAACGGTGCGCGAATCGGACTGGTCACCGGGTCTTTGGTCAGCAGCCGGGCGACCTTCTGGGTGGCCAGCACCAGTTGAGCGAACTCCCATGCCGACACCGGCCGGGGCATCCCTCGACCCCAGCGCTTGGCCGCGAGGGTCCCGACGAGAGTGCTACCGGAATAGATGCTCATCAGGGCCACGTAGCCACCGAGCGGACGGTCTTCACCGTGGCGGTACTGCTCAGCCTGCGAATGGATCCATCGCGAGATACCCATAGCTAGTTCTCCTCGTCCTCGTCCAGGCGGGTGGCCAGGCGGGTGCGCAGGCGGGTGGCGTTTGCAGACGTAAGGCATGGACGAGGGCTCGTTGCGGCGCCACTCCCGCCGAGCTGGGGCATCAGGACCGACGCCACAACCAGGCGCCCACCGCAGCCAGCCCGGCACCGGCGGCGGCAAGCATGCCGTGGTGGTGAGAGGCCCACAGCTGCGGATCGTCGGTGTGCGCGACGTCGCCGAAACGGCCGTGGGCGCCGAAGTCGCGGCCATCGGGACCGTCGGCCGGCTGCCAGAGATTGGCGGGAGCGTCAGCGCTCTGAGGCTTGGATGTCTGTTGCGCGTCGAAGCCGGTGCGAGCCAGATACCGATCCAGGATCCCCGGCGCGATCGCGTTGACGGCCAACGTCGCCGCCGTGCTCGAGCCGACCCAGTACTCGCGTCGGCGCGGATGCGCAGCCGCATGCACGATGGCCCGAGCGGCGAACTCCGGTTCGAAGATGGGGGGAACCGGCTGCGCTTGCCGAGGCAGCCGCGACAGCACCCAGGAGAATTGCGGGGTGTTCACGGCCGGCATCTGCACCATCGTGACGCGCACCTTGCTGTGCTCGTGCAAGAGCTCACAACGCAGCGATTCGTGAAAGCCTTGGATGGCGTGCTTGGCGCCGCAATAGGCGCTTTGCAAAGGGATCCCTCGATAGGCCAGCGCTGAGCCGACCTGGACGATGGTGCCCTGGTTTCGGCGCCTCATCTGCTGCAGGGCGGCCATGGTGCCGTAGACGTAGCCGAGGTAGGTGACTTCGGTGGCGCGTTTGAATTCCGCCGGACTGATCTGGTGCAAGGGTGCGAATACCGAGGAGAACGCGACGTTCACCCATACGTCGATGGGTCCGATCTCGTCGCGTACCTGCTCGGCCGCGGCGAATACCTGCTCGCATTCGGCAACGTCAGTGGGAATCGCCAGCGCTCGGCCTCCGGCCGCCTCGACATCGCGGGCGGCGGCCTCCAGTCCGGTGCGTCCGCGGGCCAGCAGCGCCACCGTGTCACCGAGCTCGCCGAAGGCGATGGCGGTGGCCCGGCCGATGCCGCCACTCGCCCCGGTCACCACGACTGTTCTCGGTTGGCGTGATCCGGCCATGACTAGCCGCCGATCTTCCGCAGTTCCGGCAAGACCTCGTCACGGTAGAACTGGAAGAAACCCGCGCCGTTGGTGGCCGGACGACCAGCCCCGATCTGTGAGATGTGCACGGCATCGAATCCCGCGTCCGCATAAGGGCGAAACGCCTCCACGTGACGCTCGATGTCAGCGCCGTAGGCGATCGATGAACGGGTGCTGTCCTCGGTCACGATGGTGCTGGCCTGTTCGAAGTGCCGCGGGCTCGGCAGTACTTGAGCGAGCTCGCCCGGCAACCCCTGGTTGGCCCAGATTTCGTGCGCGGTCGCCACGCAGGCGTCATCGTCCTCGCCCCAGCACACCTTGTAGCCCGCTTGCATCGGTTTAGCTTCGCCACCGTTCTCGCGAAAGATGTCGATGAGTTCAGTGTCGGGTTGGGTGGTGATGTAGCCGTCGCCGATCCGTCCGGCCAGCGCGGCGGATTTCGGCCCGAAGCCGCTGAGCTGGATCTGCGGCGCTGTATCGGGTCGGGTGAAGATCTGGGCGTCCTCCACGGTGTAGTGACGGCCGTGATGATGCACGGTCTCGCCGGTCCACAAAGCCCGGATCACCTCGATGGCCTCCTCCAACATCTCCAGCCGGATGTCGGTCTCGGGCCAGCGAGCACCGGTGATGTGCTCGTTGAGCGCTTCGCCCGAACCGACACCGAGAGTGAATTTGCCGTCGGTGAGAAGGGCAGAGGTAGCGGCGGCCTGGGCGATCACCACGGGATGCACTCGGACCGTCGGGCAGGTGACGGCGGTAGTGATCGGCAGGCTCGTCTCGCAAGCGATGGCCCCGATCATGCTCCACACGAACGGACTCTGGCCCTGAGCGGAATTCCACGGGTGAAAGTGGTCGGAGATCCACAGCGACTCGAAGCCGGCTTCCTCAGCCGAACGAGCCTGCTCCAGCAGCTGGCGCGGGCCGTATTCCTCACACGACAGGAAGTAGCCGATTTTCATACGATCGCCTCGTCCGTTGCAGGTCATGACAAGCGATCGCTGCTGATCGAGGACTCCGCTCTACCTTAACCTCGGGGGCAGCTTCGTGGCCATCAGCGTCAGGTCCTCGACCAGGCCGGCATACACGGACCGACGGTCCGGTCCGGCCCGCAACACCGCCGAGGGGTGGATGGTGGCGAAGGCGGTGCGCACGCTCGTCGGGTCATCGGCGAACTCGCCCTTCGCTGGCGGCCAGTCCAGGGCGACTCCGCGGTTGGCGCTCAATCGAAACGACGGGCCGAACAGTGACTGCGCCGCGACGGCGCCGAGTGCGACCAGGATCTCCGGCTGGACGCTGGCCATTTCGGCAGCCAGCCAAGGCCGGCAGGCGTTGATATGTCGAGCCGCCGGTCGGTCGTGGATTCGTCGCGTGCTGCCGGCCGTCGACTTCCATCGAAAGTGCTTGACGGCATTGGTCAGATAGATCTCGTTCCGAACGATGCCCGCGTCAGCGAGCGCGGTGTCCAGCAGCTTGCCGGCCGGCCCGACGAACGGTTCGCCGCGCTGATCCTCAACGTCGCCGGGCTGTTCGCCGACGAGCATGATGTGTGCGGTACGGGGGCCGGACCCGAAAACGGTCTGGGTTGCTTCGCGGAACAGCTCACATCCTTGACAGCCTTTCGCCGCCTGGGCCAAGGTGCGCAGGCTTCGCGACTTCGGGACGAATTCGGAGGCGTCGGCAGCGGAATCCATTGAGGCACTCACTGGTCGAGCTGCCCCAGGGCGCCGTGATTACGAGGTCCGAGCAGCTAAGCGGAAGGCACCGGGCTCGGCCGCATCCGACGATACGCCCACGATCCACCCTATGACGGCTAGTCTCACCCAAAGCTCGTAACTGTGCGAAGGGTGTGCGGTTCGGTGGACGCAGAACAGGTCAGCAGGCTGCGCAAGATCGTCGGACGATTGACCAGGCAGATCAACTCATCCGACGCCAACCAGGGTTTGACGGCTTCGCAGGCCTCGGTGCTGGGCGCAGTGGCGACGCACGGCCCGTTCGGGCTGTCCGAGCTGGTCGAGTTCGAAGGCCTGAACCCGACCATGCTGTCGCGGCTGGTTCATCACCTCGTGGACGCCGGCCTAATCGAACGGCTGCCACACCCGAGCGATCTGCGCACCGCCTGGGTGCGAGCGACCGACGAGGGCCAGGCGGTCAATGAGCTCATCCGGGCTCAGCGAACAGCGATCGTGGCCGCCGCGATCAAGGAACTGACCGCCCGGCAGGTCAACGACGTGGTCAAGGCGATACCAGCCTTGGAGGCGCTGGCCGATCAGCTGCAAGAACGGGCCCGTGCCCAGCGTGAGGGCCAGTCCTGATGGCAATCGGTTCCCACGATTCCCGCGATCGGGACCAGAGCGTCTGTCGCGCCGGATCTGCCTTGTGAAGAAAGGGACTGCGGTGCCGTGAACTATTGTTCGTAGCATCGGTTCAGCCGCCGGCTGGGTGCCTACGGGTGAGTCTGCTCGACGCGGAAAGGCCATTGCGAGCGGTGGTGCTCCCTCGGGCGCCCCGGATCAGCCGAATCGGCCAGAGATGTAATCCTCCGTCCGACTATCCGTCGGATTGGAAAAGATCTTCTGGGTGTCATCGATCTCGACCAGCTGGCCGGGCTTTCCGACACCGGCCAGGTTGAAGAACGCCGTCCGCTCCGAGACTCGGGCCGCCTGCTGCATGTTGTGCGTCACGATCACGATCGTGTACTTCTGCTTCAGCGTCTGGATGAGATCTTCGATGGCCAGGGTCGAGATCGGATCCAGGGCTGAGCAGGGCTCGTCCATCAGCAGCACCTGCGGTTCGACCGCGATTGCCCGGGCAATGCACAGCCGCTGTTGCTGGCCACCGGACAGGCCCGCCCCGGGCTTACCCAGGCGGTCCTTGACCTCTTCCCAGAGGTTGGCGCCCCGCAGCGACCGCTCCACGGTCTCGTCCAGTTCGGCCTTCTTGAAGCGTCCCGACTGCAGCTTCAGCCCGGCCACCACGTTGTCATAGATCGACATGGTGGGGAACGGATTCGGTCGCTGGAACACCATGCCGATCGTGCGCCGGACGTTGACCGGATCGATCGATGAGCCGTAGATGTTCTCGCCGTCCAACAGCACATCACCCTCGACCCGGGCGCCGGCGATCACCTCATGCATCCGGTTCAGCGTCCGCAGCACTGTGGATTTGCCACAACCGGAGGGCCCGATGAAGGCCGTCACCGAGCGGGGCGCGATGGTGAAGTTGACATCGGCCACGGCCAGGAACTTGCCGTAGTAGATGTTGAGGTTCTTGCCGTCGATGCGCTTGGCCATGGTGGCTTATTCCTTAGTTGCCGTGAGTGAGGCGGACAGGTCGAGCGAAACGGTGATCATCACGTGGTTACCTTGGAGCGGCGAGCGATGATTCGAGCGAGCAGGTTCAAGGCCATGACCAAGGCGATTAACGTCAGGGCCGCACCCCACATGCGATCGGCGGCGTAATGCACGGTGATCTTGTGACCACCCTTCAAGACTGTGGTGTTGCCGATGTTGCTGAACTGGTCCTTGATCATGCCGGGCAGCGATCCCTGCGGCCCGTCGAACAGGTTGGCGTTCTTGTTGGGTGAGTACCCGACCAGGATCAGCAGCGGAGCCGTTTCGCCGGCGACCCGGGCGATGCCGAGGACCACACCGGTCACGATGCCCGACATTGCGGTCGGCAGCACGATCTTGACGATCGTCTTCCACTTGGGGACGCCGAGGGCGTAGGAGGCCTCGCGCAACTCGTTGGGAACCAACTTGAGCATCTCTTCAGTGGTTCGCACCACCACCGGAATCATCAGCATTACCAAGGCCAATGAGACCAGCCAGCCAGACCGTTGGCCGCCGAGCGTCGTGATGAAAACGGCGTAGATGAACAGGGCGGCCACGATCGAAGGGATACCGGTGAGGATGTCGACCATGAAGGTGGTGGCCCGGGCCAGCGGGCCAGTGCCGTACTCGACCAGATAGACCGCGACCAACAGGGCGATCGGAACCGAGATCACCGTGCACAGCAAAACCTGTTCCAGGGTGCCGAGAACGGCATGCCAGGCACCGCCGCCACTGTCGCGGTACGTGATGCCGCGCTGCGTTCCGCTGAACCAGCCGCTTTCGGTGAGTGCGTGAAAGCCCTTGCTCACCACCGTCCACAGCAGCCAGACCAACGGCACGAGTGCGATTGCGAATGACGCCGAGATAAGGGTCGTGGCCAGCCGGTCCTTGAACTTGCGTAAGCCGGAGCCGCTGGCGTTACCAAGGGCCGACGCGGGCGGACGCAGCTCGAGGGTGGTCATGAGAACTCCTTGCGACGGTTGACAACGGCGCGGGCGGCGGCATTCACGGCGAACGTGAGGACGAACAGCACGAGCCCGGCCGCGATGTAGGCGCCCGTCTGCTGAGGGCTGTTGAATTCCGAGGCGTTGTTGGCGATCTTGGAGGCGAAGGTCTCGCCGCCATTGAAGATCGACCATGAGAACGGGCCGGTGTTGGCCACCTTGGACAGGATCAGCGAGATGGCGATCGTCTCACCCAGAGCGCGGCCCAACCCGAGCATCGCGCCGCTGACCAGGCCGGCCCGGCCATAGGGCAGCACCGACAGGCGGATCATCTCCCAGCGAGTCGCCCCGAGAGCCCAGGCCGCCTCGATGTTGGCCCGGGGCGTGCGTTCGAAGACGTCGCGCGAGATCGCCGTCACGATCGGCAGGATCATGACGGCCAGGACCACGCCGCCGGTGAAGATGGTGCCACCTTTGACGTTGTAGTCCTTGAACAAGGGGAAAGCGCTGAGGTGGTTGGTGAAGAAGTCGGCCACCGGTTGGATCTTGGGCGCCAGGACGGTGATGCCCCAGACTCCGTAAATGATCGAGGGAATCGCGGCCAGCAGATCGACGATGTAGGCCACCGGCTTGGCCAGCCGTTTCGAGGCGTATTGCGAGATGAAAAGGGCGATGCCGACCGCGATCGGTACGGCCATCACCATCGCCACCAGGGAAATCGCGACCGTCACGTAGAGAAGCGGCAGCACGCCGAAGTCGAGCTTGGAGCCGTCGACGTCCCAGTTGCGGGAGAACAGGAAGTTCGACTTGTCATCAGCGATGGCCGGAATTGCCTTGATGAGCAGGAATAGCGCGACCAGCGCGATGAGCACCACGATGAACAGGCCGGAGCCCTCGGTCAGAGCCCGGAACACCCGGTCACCCAACCGTACTTTGCCCTTGGGTGTGCCGAGGAACGCAGAGCCGGCACCGGATACCGCGGCGCGGTCGGCCCCGGTGCTGATCGCGAGAGGACTGGCCGAGCCGATCACGGGCTGTGAAGCAGCCGCACGTCGCTCGATATCGGACAGCGGATCAGACAACTCCAGTGGCTCGTCGGAATCCGAACCACCGGTGGTGCGCTCTGTGCGATCAGTCATGCTCTCTCGATCAGGCATCGTGGTCCTGCTCCATCTCACGAGCAACCCCGCTGGACGGCTGGCGCTGGATGCCGTGGCCGTCCAGCGGGGCGATCGCTGGTTTCATGAATCTAGGAGGTGGATCGGTTATTCGTCTAGCGTCGTTCGGCTAGCCCGTCCGAACCGGATCCTGTTAGCTGATCGCGGCGATCGCGGTCTGGACCTGGGTCTGGATTTCCTTCGGCAACGGTGCGTAACCAAGGTCGGGCAAGGCGGCCTGACCTACGCCAGCGGTGTACGTCAGGAACGACTTGACCAGGCTGCCCTTGGCCGGGTCGGCATACTTCGAGCAGACGATCTCGTACGTCACCAGGATGATCGGGTAGGCCCCGGACGCCTTGGTCGCGTAGTCGAGCTTCAGGCTCAGATCCGCCCCACCGCTGCTGGCCACCTTGGCTGCGGCCACGGCCGCACCGGCGCTGTCAGCGCTGAGCTCGACGGCACCGCCGCCGTTGTCCACCTTGGCGGTGTTCAGGTTGCCGCTGACCGCGAAGGACCACTCGACGTAGCCGATAGCACCCTCGGTTGAGCCGATGGCCTGCTGGACGCCCTGAGAGCCGGTCTTGCCCTGTCCGGCGAAGCCGGCCTTGGACGAGTCCTTGTCCGGCTTCGTAGTGAAGTCGGTCGGGTCGTTGGCCGCCAGGTACCTCTCGAAGTTCTGCGTCGTGCCCGAGGAGTCGCTGCGGTAGAAGACGGTGATCTTGGTCGAGGGCAGCGTGGTGCCGGAGTTGATGGCCTTGATCGCCGCGTCGTCCCAGGTCGTGATCTTGCCCAGGAAAATCTTGGTGATCACCTCGGGGGTGAGGGTGAGGCTCTTGACGCCGTTGACCTTGAAGGCGACCGCGATCGGGCCGGTCACCATGGGCAGGTCCAGGGCCGGCGAGCCGCACGCGGCGGTGGCCTTCGCGACCTCGTCCTTGCTCGGATCCAGCGCGGAGTCACTGCCCGCGAAGTCGTCCTGCTTGGCGATGAAGTTCGAGACGCCGGCGCCGGATCCGGTGCCGTTGTAGGTGATCGTGGTGCCCGAGCACTTGGCCTGGTAATCCTTGATCCACTGGGCCATCGCGTTCTGCTGGGCCGTCGATCCCTCGGACTTCAACGAGCCGGAGGCGCAGCTCACGGCCGGGGCGGATGACGAGTTGCTCGTGGACGAGCCGCTGCCGGCATTCCCGGCACTGGTGTCGGAGTTCTTGTCAGAGCTGCACGCGGTAAGCGCGATTGCGCCCGCGACGAGACCGGCCATAACTCCGGTACGGGTGATCAGCACCTGTTGTCCCTTTCCTTGGATCGGTTGTCGACCTCGACGGTAGGCAGCGCACATGGCGTCACGGGGGGACCAGGATGAACGGACGGTGAACGAAATCCGCCGTTTGCTTAACGGTGTGGTGGGCGTCATATGACCAGTGGATGAACAAGCCCAAGTGGCGGCAAGGCGCCGGCGCCGATTAGTTACGGGCGTAGCGGGTATCGGTGGAGAACTCGGTGAACCCGAATTTGCCGTACAACCGCATGGCCCGCACATTCGTCGCCTCGGTGTACAGGGCGACCGTCCACAGGCCCTTGTCGGCCAGATACTGCAAGCCACGGTTCAACAGCACACCGCCGAGGCTCAAGCCTTGGGCATCCGGATCGATCCCGATGACGTAGACCTCGCCGAGCACCTCGTTGTGGATCTTGGTCCAGTGAAAACCGACGATTTCGCCGTCGCGGATGGCGAGGAAGAAACCGGCTGGGTCGAACCAGTCCGACGCCAGCCGCCCGGCCAGATCCTCCTGCGTCCAGGCCGCCTGCTCAGGGTGCCAAGCGAAAGCCCGGGCGTTCACCCGTAACCAGTCGGCGTCGTCCTGGCCCGGGACGAAGGTGCGAATGGTGATCCCGGGGGGAGGTTCCTGATCGGCCAACTTGGGTTCGGCCAGCGGCCGCCGCATCTGAAACAGCGACCGCACCGCCTCGAAGCCGTTGTGGCGGGCCGCATGGTGCACCAGGCTGGTCGCTCCGTGGGCCCACAGCATGAGCCGCCGCCCGGAGCCGGATTCCAGGGCGACCGCGTGGGCTACCAGATCATCGGCCAGCGCGGTGTCGGCCGCGACCAGTTCCAGGCTGACCTCGTCCGGGGTCTCCTCGCATTGCAGGTAGCCGACCAGCTCGCCACCGTCGTGGGCGACGAAATGCTGAAACGGCGGGCCGGCCGGCAGGTGCAACAAGCCACGCTCACTGATGGGTGGGTTGTCGACCGAGTGCGGATCGGAAGCGACCAGCTCGCGGACGGCCGCTTGGACCGCCGGATCGAGCCTGTCTAGTTGGTGGACCTCGAAAGTCACACCTGCACGTTAGCGGGTTCCTCCTGAGGGACGGCCTCGGGCGTGGTTCGTGGGGCGGCCTCCGAGGACGGCTTGACGAATTTGTAGCCGACGTTGCGCACGGTGCCGATCATCGCTTCGTATTCGGACCCGAGCTTGGCTCGCAGGCGGCGGACGTGAACGTCGACCGTCCGGGTGCCCCCGAAGTAGTCATAGCCCCAGACCTCCTGCAGCAGGTGCGAGCGCGAGAAGACCCGACCCGGGTGCTGGGCCAGGAACTTCAGGAGCTCGAACTCCTTGTAGGTCAGGTCCAGGGTGCCGCTGCGCAAGCGGGCCGTATACGTCGATTCCTCGATGGTCAGGTCACCGACCTTGACCAGTCCGGGCTCGGCGTCGACGGTGTTGTTGCGGCGGGCCAACGCGAGCCGCAGGCGGGCATCGACCTCGGCCGGTCCGGCGGTATCGAGCAGAACGTCATCGACCAGCCAGTCCGCGGACAGGGCGATCAGTCCGCCCTCTTTCAGCACGACGATGACGGGCAGGCTGACCTCGGCGGTGGCCAGCACCTTGGAGAAGGCCCGGGCACCGGCCAGATTGAACCGGGCGTCGATGAGGACGGCGTCGGCGGACGTAGTCAGCAGCGGGCTGACGTCGAATTCGTTGATGATGACCCGGTGGCCGAGCAGGCCCAGGGCAGGAAGTACCTCGGTGGTCGGCTGCGCTGCCGTCGTGAGGAGGACGAGATCCATGATGCCTCCCGGCTGGCGGGTGTGAATCGGTCACCGACGACTGGATGAGACGAGGTCGCGGCGCCGGTTGCGGGTAAGAAGTTGCGGGTAAGAATACGTGCTATGAACCCTGCCGAGTCTGTGCGACTTTGCACGTCCGACGGTGTTTTTCTATCGGCCCAGTATTTCAGCGGTGTTTCCGATGCGCCGGCATATGTCCTAGGACACGGCTTTACCGGTTCGGCGTCCCGGCCCGCGGTGACCGCGGTCTCAGAGCGCCTGAACCGACGCGGGGCGGCCGTGCTGGCCCTGGATTTTCGTGGTCACGGCACTTCGGAGGGGTTGTCCACGGTGGGGGTGGACGAGGTCGCGGACGTGTCGGCGGCGGTGCAGTACCTCCGGCTGAGCCGTCCAGGGCTGCCGGTGATCAGCCTCGGGTTCTCGATGGGGGCATCGGTCGTGATCCGGCAGGCCGGTGGCGCCAGCGGTGCCAGCGGCCTGGGCACCGAGGGCGCTGGCCAGTGGCTCCCGGACGCGGTGATCGCGGTCAGCGGGCCGGGGCACTGGTACGAACGAGGCACCGCACCGATGCGCAGGGTTCACCTCGGGCTGGAGACCTGGGTCGGCCGGATGGCGCTGCGGTGGTCCTTCAGGACCCGGATCGGGACCGGCTGGGACCTCCTGCCCGTGTCGCCGGTGGAGGTCGCCGGAGCTATCGCGGCTCCGCTGCTGGTTGTGCACGGCGACGCCGATCCCTACTTCGGCCTCGAGCACCCGCGGATGATCGCTGCGGTGGCGCCCAGGGCGGATCTGTGGATCGAGCGCGGCATGGGCCACGGCGAGACGGCGATGATCCCCGCGCTTCTTGATCGAATCGATGACTGGGCCCGCACCGCGGTCGGGGCGGGATCTGCGACGATGGCCGAGTGACGGTGGACACTCAGCCTGCGGCAGTAGCCCCGGTCGGGACCGAGCCACCCGCGGCAGGGCCCCGGCTGCTGCACATCCCGCTGGCGACCTTCTCGGCCATCCTGGCCGCGGTGCTGGCCGTCGCCTCCTATTTCGGGCCGGCCGCCATGATCGGTGCGGTCGCGATCGTGCAAGCCGTTCTCGTCGTCACCTGGGTGTTCGGCACGGCCCTGCCCGGACGGATCGGTGCCCTGATCCTGGGCGTTTCGGCCTCCGGGGCGGGCGACTTCGTGGCCACTCGTTACCACTCCGACGGGTACGCCCCGCTGTTGGGCGTGCTCGGTGTCGGCATCCCGCTGATGTTCGTTCACCAGCTCACTCGGGGTGTCGTTCGGACCCGGGTCGTGGAGTCGCTGGCCGACATCACCGTGTTGGTCGTGGCCTGTGTGGCCACCACCGGCTTCATCTTGCTGCGGTATCAGAGCAATGGGGATCGGACGACTCTGGCGGTGGCGTCCGCGGTCGGAATCGCGCTGGTCGTGGGCCATCTCGCCGATGCCGTCGCCCCGGTGCTTCGCTTCGATCCGGTGGTGGATCGGGGACTGCCGGCGGTCATTCTCGGGGTGCTGGCCGCGGCGGCGGCAGCCTTGCTGGTGTTAGGAAGCCTGATTGATTTCGCCGCCGGGCGAGGTGCGTTCGTCGGCGCCGCCCTGGGTGCTGTTGCCTGCCTGCTGTCGATCGGAGCGTCCTTCGCCGGCGCCCAGTCCACGGTCGGCCGCGCCGGGCAGCGGTCTCGTCTTTCGCGGGCTTGCCGGCCATTCAGCGAAGTGGCGCTGACAATCTGCCTGACGGCGCCGGCGGGATATGTCCTGATCAACGCCCTGTCGAGCAACCTCAGCTGAGCCCCGGCTTGGTCGCACGGGGGTCGGCTGGTTAGTCTGGACGCACTATGGGCCTCATGCTGACCTCTCGCCGCGCTGTGGATCTATGCCGCGTCGACAGCTGCCTGTGTCGCGCTTTCTAGTTTTCAGCTGTCCGACTGCGCTGGCCTGAACTGTCCTACCTCTTCGGCGCGATCGAGCTGCCGCCAGCACCCCGCAGTCCCCGCCCGTCCAGGTCAGCGCCATTGCCTGCCCACAGATCCATCTATCAGGGAGAACAATCATGAGCCGCTCAGAAGCGCTCGTCTCGGCCGACTGGGTCGCCGAGAACCTCAATACCCCCGGTGTCGTGCTCGTCGAGGTCGACGAAGACACCTCGGCCTACGACGGCGGCCACATCGCCGGTGCCGTCAAGCTCGACTGGAAGACCGACCTGCAGGATCCGGTCGTGCGTGACTTCGTCAGCAAGCAGCAGTTCGAGACGCTGCTGTCGGCGCGTGGCATCAGCAACGATGACACCGTCGTGCTGTACGGCGGAAACAACAACTGGTTCGCCGCCTACGCCTACTGGTACTTCAAGCTCTACGGGCACCAGGACGTCAAGCTGCTCGATGGCGGCCGAAAGAAGTGGGAACTCGAAGGCCGCGAGCTGTCCAAGGACGAGGTGTCGCGTCCCAGCACGCGCTACACCGCCAAGGACCAGGACTCATCGATCCGGGCCTTCCGCGAGGAGACGATCGACGCCATCGGAAAGAAGAACCTGGTCGACGTCCGCTCGCCGGACGAGTTCTCGGGCAAGCTGCTCGCGCCGGCACACCTGCCGCAGGAGCAATCCCAGCGGGCCGGTCATATCCCGACCGCGATCAACATCCCGTGGTCCAAGACCGCCAATGAGGACGGCACCTTCAAGTCCAATGACGAGATCCGGGCGCTGTACGCCGAGGAAGGCCTGGACGAGTCCAAGCAGACCATCGCCTACTGCCGGATCGGCGAGCGTTCCAGCCACACCTGGTTCGCCCTGCACGAGCTGCTGGACTACCCCGATGTGAAGAACTACGACGGCTCGTGGACCGAGTACGGCTCCCTCGTCGGTGCCCCGATCGAAAAGGACGTCTGATCCCATGTGCGGTACTCCTGCTCAGACCCCGACCCTGCCCGCCCACATCGACATCGAAAAGGAGACGGTCATCTACGGCGTAGTGACCAAGGACGGCGATCCGGTCCCCGGTGCCTACGTCCGGCTGCTCGACTCGTCCGGTGAATTCACCGCCGAGGTCGTAACCTCGGCCACCGGCGACTACCGCTTCTTCGCCGCTCCTGGTTCGTGGACCCTGTCCGTGTTGCACAACTCGGGCGCGGTTCGCTCGCCGGTGAAGGCGACCGGCCCGGGCCTGGTCGAGGTACCACTCGCCTTGGCCTAGTTCCCTGATGGATAGCTTTCTGTTGGCTAGCTTTCTGTTGATTTAGTACCTGCTTCGCCTGACCGGGCCGTCCGCGCTGTAATCGCGCGGGCGGCCCGATCTCGTTCAGTACACCAACGCCTGGACGTCCTCGCTCAGCACTTCGGCCACGAAGCTGGCCGCACCGGCGATCTGGACGCCCGGGATCAACTGATCGGGCTCGATGCCCCGACGAGCCGCGCACTGGGTGCAGACCGTGATCCGTCCCAGTTCGATGATCGTGTCCCGCAGCTCGGCCAGCGGGGCTGAATGCGGCAGGTCGAAGGCTTCGGCCCGGCCCGGGATGCCGAACCAGGCCGCTTCACCGGTCAGCCACAGGGAGACCTGAGCTCCGGAGGCGACGGCCGTGGCGGCCACTGTGAAAGCCTGGGCGCAGCGCTCGGCATCCTCGGCGCCGGCGGTGCATTTCACGACCAGGTTGCGGCTCATGGGCGCACTTTCTCTCTATTCTCGACAGCTATGGACACGTTCTTCGCCATCTTGCTCGTCGTTGCCTTCATCGCCATCGTGACCGGTGCGACCGTTGCCGTTGCCAAAGTATCCAAGTGACATCTGGAGCCGTTCCCGAGGTCGGCGACACCACCGACCTGCTCGCGGGCGCCGAGATCCACTCCGGCCTACTTGCCCTGCTGCCGCTGGTCGGACAGTGGGCCGGGCGAGGCACTGTACTTGTCCCGGCCACCCAGCAGGAGCAGCCGTTCGCCCAGCGCATCACCTTCAGCCATGACGGACGACCGTTTCTGTCGTATTCATCGCACAGTTGGCTGCTCGCCCCCGATGGAACCGTGCTGCGTCCGGCCTTCCGGGAAACGGGATTCTGGCGCGTCGGACTGACGCCGGCCACCGACGACGACATCGAATTCACGCTGGCTTCGGCGGCGGGAATCGTCGAGATTCTGACCGGGCGCGCCGGTGATCAGCGGTGGGAGGTGGCCAGCGGAGCGGTGGCGATTACGCCGACGGCAAAATCGGTTTCTGGTGAACATCGGCTGTACGCGATCATGGACGGATCGCTGGTTTATGCCCAGGAGCTGGCGATCGAGCCGGGCGAGTTCCGGCCACATCTGACCGCGACTCTGGCGCGGGTTTAGACGTTTCGAGCACCGGAGACGGGCGGTAGAGCACCCGGGCGGGCAGTAAGAAGCCCCCGAGTCGGTCCGCGGTGGACCTGGAGCCAGTTGGACAAACTCTGGCGACTCGGGGGCTCGGGTGTCACCGGAACTAACCGGCAACCTCCTGATGTGTCCGAGAGCTAATCAAGTCCTGGACCACCTCCCTTCCGTTACGACAGCCACGGTACGTCGCACCTTTCCTCAGCGCCAGCACATTTACTGCTCGTGTCTCATGGCCGATCGCGGAGCTCAGCACGACCTAGGATGGACGGACCATGGCTGAGCACGAACACCCACACGAGCATCCGAGTCCGCTGGCCGAGCAGCTGCGATCTCGCGGCATGCGGATGACTCCGCAGCGCCTCAGCGTTATGAACGCTGTGACGACGTTGGAACATGCCACCCCCGAGCAGGTGGCCGAAGCAGTGCCGGACGTGGACTTGACCACCGTTTACCGGACGCTGGAACTGCTCGAACAGTTGGGCTTTCTCGCCCACACCCATCTCGGTCACGGCGCCCCGTCCTACCGCCTGGCCGAGGACGACCACATCCACGTGGTCTGCCACGAATGCGGCTCGGTCATCGACGCCCCAGCGGGGCTGGCCGATTCGCTCGCCGATCGCCTGCTGGCCGAACGGGGCTTCGTGCTCGACCGGTCGCATTTCACGGTATTCGGTCGCTGCGCCAACTGTGCGGCGGTTCAATCGTGACGACCTTTGAGCTCAGCTATCGATCGCCGTTACTGGATTGGCCTGGAGCGGTCGCTGCCCCGGGGATCGACGGCCCGACCGCGTGGCATTACGGCGATCCCTTGGCTGAACAGCGCGCGGCGCAGCGGGGCGCGGGTCTATTGGATCAAAGTCATCGCGACGTGCTGACCGTCAGCGGTCCGGAGCGGCTGGGCTGGCTGCACGCGATCTGCTCGCAGCACGTTGCCGAGTTGGCCGATGGTGAATCGACCGAATCGCTGGTGCTCTCGCCCAAGGGTCATGTCGAGCAGCATTGGCAGCTCACCGAATTGGGCGACCAAGTGTGGATCGATACCGAGCCCGGCGCGGCTGACGAAGTTGAGAATTACCTGCTGAAGATGCGCTTTCTCAAGCGAGTCGAACCAAAGATCGTCACGGCGGAGTTCGCGGTTGTCAGCCTCATCGGGCCGCAGTCCCACGAGATCCTGACTACCGCTGGGCTCCCCGTGCCGTCCGGACGGGCGGTGTCGCTGGGGACAGGGCCAGGCTTCGTGCGCGAGCGGACCCGAGGTCTCGGCTTCGACCTGGTCATCCAACGATCCACCCTGACCACCGTGGCCGAGCGGCTGCGGACGGCCGGAGCGACGCCTCTCGGCAGCTGGGCCGCGGCGGCGTTGCGCATCGTCGATCGGCTACCTCGGCTGGGATTCGAGACCGACCATCGCACGATCGCTCACGAGCTCGGCTGGATCGGCCCGGCCGTGCACCTGGACAAGGGTTGCTACCGAGGCCAGGAAACGGTGGCCCGGGTCGAGAACCTGGGCCAGGCGCCGCGGCGACTGGTGATGATCCACCTGTCCGGAGACTCCGAGGTATTGCCCGCCGCGGGCACCCCCGTCGAATTCAGCGGTCGCGTCGTCGGTTTCATCGGTACCGCCGCTCATCACCACGAACTCGGCCCGATCGCCCTGGCCGTGCTGAAGCGAACGCTCGGTCCCGACGATCAACTGAGCGCCGCGGGCGATCCGATCCGAATCGATCGGGCCGACGCCCCCAGCAGTCAGCCGAGGGCATAACCCAGCGCGGCCGCGCCGATCCCGAGCCCGCAGCTGAGGAGGACGTAGCCTGCCGCGTTGAGCGGCCGGCGTCCCTGCAGCAATTCGACCGTCTCCACCGAGAACGTGGAAAACGTCGTGAAGCCGCCACACAGCCCGGTCCCCAGCAGGGCGTAGTGAGCGCTGGAGATGCTCGCTCCGGCGAGAATTCCCAGCAGCAGGCAGCCGATCACGTTTACGATCAGCGTTCCGAACGGGAAACGCCACCGATGTCTTGACTGGATAAACCGGTCCAGCAGGTACCGACCAGGAGCCCCCACCGCTCCGCCGATGAAGACCAGAAGCACTGTCACGGCAGCTCCGGATCGATCGGGTCGACCATCTCGTGAGCGGATTCCCGGGCTGGGACCGCGCGTCGAAGGGCGGCCATCGCGAGGCTTGCGGCCATGATTCCGCCGAGCACGCTGAGCATCAGGTAGGTGACGGCCAAGGCCCCGGACAGACCCCGGGTCACGACGGCGAAGGCAGAGAATGTGGTGTAGCCACCGAGGATTCCGGTGCCGAGGAAGGGACGGACCAGCCGGTGTGGCGGCCAGATCTCAGTGACGGCGACGACGAGCAGACCGAGCAGCAACGAACCGGTCAGGTTGATGGTCAGCGTCGAATACGGGAGCTGGCCCGGGTCCGTCGGCCAAGCCTGCCCCACGGCATAACGGGCGACGCTGCCCAGACCGCCACCGAGGCTGATCAGGCACAGGGCCGCGACCTCCGGGCGAGGTGTCGATGCGTTCATCCGCCGGACCGGCGTCGGGCAATCGCGATGAGGTCCCGCACGGGTCCAGCCGGCGGCTGGGATCCCCCGCTCCAGATGGCCCGCAGCGTGCGGTCCAATCCGAGGCCCTGAGTCGGCACCGTCACCAGACGATGCGCCGCCAGAGCGTCCGACACCGCCAGGGTCGAGAGCACCGCGGGGCCGGCGCCGGCCAGCACCGCCTCTCGGATAGCCGATGTGGTGGTCAACTCCAGCGCCGTTTCCACGATCGGTCGCCGGCTCGATCCGGACAGCGCCCGGGCCAATGCGCGTTCCAGAGCCTGGCGGGTTCCCGAGCCGGGCTCGCGCGACACCAGGGGAGTGGCGGCCAACTCGCTCGCGGTGACCGGACGTCGCCGTCGCGCCCAGGGGTGATCGGGACGGACGACGATCACCAGTGAGTCGGCGGCGACGATTCGCGCCCGTAGCCCAGTCGGTTCGTCCGGGCTCTCGATGAAACCGACGTCGCTGCGCCCGGACCGTATTGCCTGCACAACGTGCTCGGAATTGACGGCGTCCAACGTGATCGACGTCAGTCGTTCGCCGGCGGCCTGCTGGCTGATGTGCAGGGCCACCAACCAGCCTGGAAGCAGATGCTCGGCGACCGTCAAACTGGCCGCGATGCGGACCCGGGCTCGACGATCCGATCGCAAGGCGGCAATACCGCCGTCGAGTTCTTCGGCGGCAGCCAGCAGCCGGGCGGCCCAATCGGCCACCAAAGCGCCCTGCGGCGTGAGCGTGGCTCCGCGGACGGTCCGGACCAGCAACGCAACGCCGACCTGAGTCTCGACATTGCGCAATCGAGCTGACGCTGCTTGCTGGCTGATGCCGTGCAGTCGCGCGGCGGCGCCGATCGAGGCGGTACGGCCGACATCCACCAGCAGTTCCAGTGATCCCAGCTGCGGAAGGTGGGGGCTCAGCGGCATGACGCCAAGGCTAGCCAACCCACAAGGCCAGCTTGTGAGCAGGTAGGGCGAAGGCCGGTACCGGGATCCTGGCTCCCGGCCCACGATCATCACGTGAGCACGATCTTGGACGACATTCGCGGCGGTCGGCCGCGAAGCAGAGTCGATCGCTTTGGTTATCTGCCACCGAACTGGTTTGCCACCGTCATGGGGACCGGCATTGTGGCCAACGCGATTCCGGCTCTCGGCGTCAGGTCCGGTCCGCTGTTCGACCTGGGCCGGGCGGTGTGGTTGCTGGCCGCCCTAGGGCTGATTGTCCTTTCGGCAGCGGCAATCCGGGCTGGCCGGTCCTGGTTGTTCACCTGGTTGGACGACATGATCCTCACGCATTTCTTCGGCGCGATCTCGATGGCATTCTTGACCGTCGGCGCCGGGACGTTGGTCTACGGGTCGAAGCTGTTCGGTCGGGCAGCAGTCGGAATCGCCTTCCTCGTATGGGTATTCGGGACCGTCGCCGGGGTGGGCATCGCCCTGGTCATTCCGTGGCGGCAACTCACTCGCAGGGCCATGGATCCCACAACCGCTTTTGCTGGCTGGCTGATGCCCGTCGTACCGCCGATGGTGTCAGCGGCCACGGGCGCGCCCTTGGTCCATCACCTGCCGGCGGAGGACCAACGGGCCATGCTGCTCGCGTGCTACGGGCTGTTCGGTTTCACCTTGCTGGCCAGTGCGATCGTGCTCATTGTGCTGTTGCGGAAGCTGGTCGAGTTCGGCCCGGGTCCGGATCGGCTCATCCCGACCCTGTTCATCGTGCTCGGTCCGTTAGGCCAGTCCGTCACCGCGTCCGGTCAGCTCGGCAATGTCGCGCCTACGGTGCTCGGCCACCGTGCCGGCGATTTCATGCACGGGTTCGGTCTCGGCTACGGACTGGTGGTGATCGGGCTGGCCATGCTGTGGATCCTGTACGCCACCGGGGTCCTGCTCGGCCGTTGGGGACGACCGGCGTCGGCCATTCCTTTCAGTCTGGCCTGGTGGTCCTTCACGTTCCCGCTCGGCACCTGCGTCACCGCAACGGCAGGGTTGGCCCGTCGGACCGGCAACGATGGCTTCTCGACACTGGCCATCAGCCTCTACGTCGTTCTCGTCGTGACGTGGCTGTACGTGGGCGCGAAAACCGTCCACGCCCTGGTCGCCGGAACACTATTTGCCACGCAGCCGAGGTGAAGCGAGCCACATTGCTAGCAAGCCGCTTGCAATTGCTAGCAAGTCGACGCATGCTGGTTGGGTGAATGTCGACGGGATCAAGGAGAGCGCCAAGGCGCAAACCCTGCGAGTCGGCACGATCGGCGATTTCATTCGAGAACAACGCGAACAGGCGCAGGTCTCGCTGCGCCAGCTCTCCAAGCTGGCCGGCGTATCCAATCCGTACCTGTCGCAGATCGAACGCGGACTGCGCAAACCCAGCGCCGACATCCTGCAGCAAATCGCCAAGGGTCTGCGGATCTCGGCCGAACAGCTCTACATCAGAGCCGGGATTCTTGAGGACCGTCCGTCCGACTCGGAATTGATCTCGACGATCCTGTCGGATCACACCCTGACCGAGCGACAGAAGAGCGTCTTGGTCGAGATCTATGCCTCGTTTCGACGAGAGAACGCCGCGGCCGACAAAGCCGGCGCGGACGCGGTCGACACCGCGACAAACCCGAATAACTAAGGAGTTCCTTTGATGTCCATTGCGAATGATGTCCGGGCCTACGCCGATTTGGCCGTCGAACAAAGCAAGATCGCTCTCCATCAGGCCAAGGCGACCGCCGGAACCGTGAACAAGCGGCTGGCCGAGGACGCAACCAAGCCGGCGCTGGCCGCCATCGGGGCCGCTGATCTGGCCGCCGAGAGTCTGAGGAAACGGCTCGAGAACGCTCCGAGCCTGGTCAGCAACGTCGGAAAAGGTCCGGAATCTGGCCGGGCTGCCTTGAGCAAGGCAGTCGCCAAGGCGCAGTCCGATGCCCTGGCCATGGTGGTCGACGTCCGCAAGAAGCTGGACAACGGGCTTGACGCCGATCAGGCCAAGGAACTGGCCGACGAGTATTTGAACCTCGCCAAGAATGTATTCCAGAGCTTGGTCGGACGAGGCGAGGCCAAGGTCACCGAGCTTCGAAAGGACCCGCGCTTGGCCAAGTTCCTCGGTGAATTAGCCGACTTCGGCGACAGCATCGACGATGGTATCGGCGACGTTATCGAGCAGGCATCCAAGGCGGGCAAGAAGGTCGTCAGTGGCTTTGACGCCGTGGCTGTCAAGGCTCCCGCTCGTCCGGCCCGGACGCGAGCCGCGTCGAAGGTGACCCCGACCAAGGCAACCTCAGCCAAGGCGACCTCAGCCAAGGCGACCTCAGCCAAGGCGACCTCAGCCAAGGCGACCTCAGCCAGGGCGACCGCCGTCAAGACTCCTCCGGTCAAGACTGCTCCCGTCAAGACCACAGCTAAGTCGACGCCGCCCAAGCCAACCGCCAACTGAGGCGGTCGGGGGCTTTGGTTACGCTGAACATGTGAGTCTCATCAATCATCTCGAGCACTGGTTGTTACTGCTCTTCAGATGGGGCATCACAGCATTCACTGCCTGGGCTCTTATCGACTGCATAACTCGTAAGGCTCCGGCGTTCCCAGCGGCCGGAAAGCTCACCAAGCCCACGTGGCTCCTGATGAGCGGGTTGGCCGTATTGGTCAGTTTGGTCCCAGGATTGGACTTCTTCGCGATCATTGCGAGCGTCGTCGCCGCGGTCTATCTGGCCGACGTCCGTCCCGCCGTCCGCGAGATCAGCGGCCCGTCACGGTGGTGAGCGACACGTCCATCCATCCCGCGGCCTTCAGCTAACAGTCGTACTCTCGGAGCTGAGTTGCTCGGGAGGTGGCTATTTCATGATTACTCAAACATCCGCGCTCGATCGTGACACCTCGATGCCGCAACTGCCGGTGCTCGCTGGTGATGGTCCGATGTTGATCCACGCGACCGTCGCCCACGACGAGGTTCCACAAACGGCACCGGCGAACCTGGAATCGGCCGTCATCGCCATCCGCGACGCGGATTCGACGGTGAAGGATTGGCGCCTGACCGGCAGCCAACCCGAAGCAGTACGCCGAGAATTTGACCATTGGCACGCCTCGTTCGTCACCGAAGCCGTGGTCGGCGATGTCGCCGCGGTTCGTGGACTGCGGACGTGGGCTCGCGGCCGAATTAATCTGTCCGAACTAGGCGCTCTCCAACTGCCGCATGCGCGAATCAGCCCCAGACATGCCCGCAAGCTGGCGTGGCAGCTTCAGGTGGCCGCGGATGAATGCCGAGCCGATCATCCCCGCGATGCCGAGACCGCAGCGGGCGGTCTCGGCATCGCCGCTGCCGGCGAAGCCGGACACAACGGCCTCATACGAGGCTTTGTCGCCCGAGACGAGCTGACGCTGCTGCTGACCGACGGCCAGAGTTGGGTGGCCTCCCGCTCGGACGGGTTGGTGCTGAGCGATCCGGAGTTGATCGGCAAGCCCGGCTTCACCGCGACCGATGCGATGGTGCTCGTGCACGGCTGGCGCGTCGAGCAGGACCGGACGGTAACCGTGTTGGGCCACGAAGGCGCCGAGCTGAACGTCGGATCCGGCTCGGCCGCGCGGTTGCTGAAAGCCCTGGCCCCGGGGATCGACGCGGTGGTAGTCCGTCCCGCTCCCCTGACAACGGTGTTCGCCGGCCTGTTCGTCACGTTGGCTGATCTGGCTTTGTTAGCCGCGGCCGGCAACCGTCCGTTGCTGGTGTACCGAGCCGGAGTGCCGGCCCTACCAGATGGTGGCCAGCGCTAGCAGGGGTAGCAGGCCTTGGGTTATCGCGGCGCGGGCCATTCGCCGGTCGCTGGCCACTAGGACGATGGCCGCGCCGAGCATGCAGGCGCAGCCGAAGCAGATCAAGGCCCGCGCCACAGAATGATCCCAGCCCCACAGGCTGACTCCGATGGCGGTTCCGATACCGAGGAACAAGTTGTAGAAGCCCTGGTTGAAGGCCCACGGTCGTACGAATTCGACGGCCTCTTCGCTGACCATGAACCGGCGGTAGGTCTCAGGCTGGGTGAACGCCAGTGCTTCTATGTAGAAGATGGCGACGTGCAGCAGGGCCGCCAGCGAGGCAGCGATCAAGGCAACCGTGTTCATGGACCGCAAGCCTATTGCCGATCAAACCGTCCGGCGGTGCGTTTGGTCAGCGAGTTGCGCGCTGCCATAGCTATGTGGTTGCGGCTACGGTGGAACGATGCCTCTGGTCGCGGGAATCGATTCCTCGACGCAGGCCTGCAAAGTGGTAATCCGCGACGCCGAAACCGGACGCCGGGTCCGCTCGGGTCGGGCTCCGCACCCGCCGGGGACCGAGGTCGACCCCGAACACTGGTGGATCGCGTTGAAAGCAGCCACCAAAGCCGCGGGAGGCTTCGACGATGTGGACGCCGTCTCTGTCGGCGGGCAACAGCACGGCATGGTCTGCCTGGACACCGATGGGCAGGTGGTTCGTCCGGCGTTGTTGTGGAATGACACTCGGTCCGCACGTGCGTCGGCCGACCTGATCGCCGAACTGGGCGGCCCGGGGGAGTGGGCCAAGGCGGTCGGCTCGGTTCCATTGGCCGCCTTCACCATCACCAAGTTGCGGTGGCTGGCCGAGCACGAGCCTGACAACGCCCGACGTACGGAGGCAGTGTGCCTGCCGCACGATTGGCTGACCTGGCGGTTGGCCGGTACGCCGGGCTTGGATGAGCTGGTAACCGATCGCGGGGATGCCAGTGGCACGGGCTACTGGTCACCGGCTACGGGCGAGTACCGAACTGATCTGGTGGCCAAGGCCTTCGGGCGTTCGCTTCGGGTGCCTCGTGTTCTGGGTCCGTTAGAACGGGTCGCTGCGAACTCGGCACGATTTGTGTTGGGTGCGGGTTCAGGCGACAACGCGGCCGCGGCGCTCGGTTTGGGGGCAGCCCCCGGCGACCTCATCGTCTCGGTCGGCACCTCGGGTGTCGTCTGTTCCCGAAGCGCTTCGCCGACCGCCGATCCCGCCGGAGCGGTCGCCGGTTTCGCGTCCGCGACCGGCGATTTCTTGCCGTTGGTCTGCACCCTCAACGCCGCTCGAGTGCTCGACGCGAGTGCCGAACTGTTGCGGGTAAGCCATCGAGAGCTGTCTGAACTGGCCCTGTCGGTGGGCGACGGAGCCGACGGGGTGGTGATGATTCCCTATTTCGAGGGCGAGCGAACGCCGAATCGACCGACGGCGCGAGGGTCGTTGCACGGTTTGACGTTGGCCACGACGACTCCGGCCCACGTGGCTCGGGCCGCGGTCGAAGGCTTGCTGTGCGGGTTGGCCGATGGCATCGACGCCCTGATCGCCGAGCGAGACGGCCGGGTCGGCGATGCCGGGAGCGACCAGGTGCTGCTGATCGGTGGCGGCGCGCAATCGGCGGCGGTGTGCCGCATCGCCCCGACGATCTTCGGACGTCCGGTGGTGGTGCCCGAACCGGGGGAGTACGTGGCTGACGGTGCGGCCCGGCAAGCGGCGTGGGCGTTGGCCGAGTCCGCCGCACCGCCGAGTTGGGAGCTGGAGAGCCCGAAGCGCTACGAGGGGGCCGACGGAGCTGAATCCGCCGGCTCGACCGTGCGCGATCGATATGCCCAGTTCCGGGACCAGTTGGCCGGATTCGCCTAGGCGCTATTGCGGTTCCCTAGGCACCGATCTGGGCGCTCCCGGTCAGATTCCCGTTGGATTCTGAGGAGTTTCGGCCGCCGCGTCATGCCCAGGGGCATTTGGCCATCTTCATTGTTGAGCGAACTTCTTACCCAGGCGTCCGCTCAGGAAGTTGGCTTTCCCGCGTCACCGGACGTCTGCCGTCTGATCGGACGTCGCCCAAAAGGCGCCGATAGGTCGCAGCGAAGGAGAGCGCTGCGACCTATCGGTTCCATCGCGTCAGTGTCGACGCAACTCTTTCTTGACATTGTTCTCGACGATTCCTACTGATCGTGCACAAACTGTTTGCCCTTGTTAGAACGACCGGATGACGACGCTCTGTCCGCACGGAACGCCGTCACCCGGTCTACCTGATCGTCCGGCGGGTGAGGACCACCGAACGGAAGGGTTGACGACATGAGGGGGGCATCCGTAGTCGTCAACCACTCTGTATGAGCGATGTCAGCGCCGACTATGACGCGGTTGACCGAAATTCGTACTGGATCACAGTTACTCGGCCGATCGGTCCAGGAATCGAAAGAGATTCTCGCTTTTTCTTGGCTCTGCCGTCATAAATGCGTTGGGCAATCCGTCTATTACCTATGAACGGTCCGCCTCTCCCCCGGGGCTGGATTCGTTCTGACGGTCGCATCCCGGGCGGCCGTCCAACGGGGGTATGCCCAACGCTGATGCGTTGGGCATACCCGTCCGCCGGGTAAATTCACACCCCCTTGGGGCACCATGAACGAATGTTCGCCGCCCTGTCTGCACCCCGTCGACGGTTGATCCTCGGGCTTGTCGCGGCGGCGCTGATCGCGGTGGTGGTGTCAACAATCCTGATCGTGTGGGCCCACACGTCAGCCGGCCAGGATCGGTCCGTTCCGCAGGATCAACCAGGTCCGGTCTTGCTCGTGCCCGGCTACGGCGGGTCGGTCAGCGGCCTGGGCTCGTTGGCCACCTCGCTGCGAGCGGCCGGCAAGAGCGTTCAGACCGTGACGCTGCCCGACAACGCGCAGGGTGACCTGAGAGATCAAGCTATGGCCCTGGATCGGGCGGTCAACGCAGCCCTGGCCAGCAGTCGAGCTCGATCGGTCGACGTGATCGGCTACTCGGCCGGCGGCGTCGTCGCCCGACTGTGGGCCCGTGACTTCCGGGGCGCGGACCGGTCGCGGAGGATCGTCAGCCTGGGATCGCCCCAACACGGCACCCTCGTCGCCCAGCTGGGCACTTTCTTCACCGGAGTGTGTCCGGTGGCCTGTACCCAGCTGGCGCCGAACAGCGAGCTGCTGACGGCGCTGAATGCGCCTCCCGAAACACCGAAGGGCCCCTCCTTCGTCAGCATCTGGACGACGGGCGATGAGGTCGTCCTGCCGCCGACGTCGGCTGAGGTGTCCGGTGCGGTGAACATCTCCGTGCAGTCCGTGTGCCCATCGGTGGTTCTGCGCCACGAAGGGTTACCCACGAGTCCAATCGTGGCCGCGATGGTGCTGGGTGAAGTCGGTGTCCAACCGGTGCGTACGTATACGCCCGCGGACTGCCGCAGCCTCAGCTCTTGATGTCCTTGGTGGCGAAGTTGGCCCAGGCCGCACCGAGGAAGACGGCGACGTAGACCGCCTGCAGAGCGACCCCGCGTTCGACGTTGCGCAGCAGAATCGGATCTCGGAACAAGTCCACGAACGACAACCAGTAGCGAGTGGGTAGGTAGGGCGCCAGCGACCGGGCGGCATCGATGGTCAACAGGAGCGAGGATCCGATCAGAAACGCCAATGCTCCGAGAGCGGCTGACAACGGTGAGTCGGTCAGGGTCGACAGGAACAGGCCCAGTGCCGCCACCCCCAACATCGAGAAGGTGACGAATCCGATCGCCAGCACGGTCCGTCCGGCGATCTGACCTGCGGTCAGCTCGGTGCCCGAAACACTGGTTACCGCTTGCGATATGGGCTGATCACCGAGCAGCAGCCGACCGAGGAAGAAACCGGTCACGGCGACCAGCACCACGGCGACCGCCACAAACACAAACACCGCTACCAGCTTGGCGATCAGCAAGCGGCTGCGTCCGACCGGACGGGTGAGCAGGTAGCGCAGCGTTCCGGCCTGGGCCTCGCCAGCCACCGCATCGCCGCAGATGACGGCCACCGCTATCGGCAGGAAGAGCGGCAGCACAATCGCCAGCGCGGCCACCGCGAACAGCGAGCCGTTGGTGAGTACCGCCGACAAGAACGCCGGCCCTTGACCCGGTCGCGGACCATCGTCGGTGATCGCCAGCAGGATTGCGACGACGGTCGGCAATGCGTCCAGCAGGATCAGCGCACACCACGTCCGCGGTCGCCGGAACAATTTGAGCAGCTCGACGATGATCATGCTGTGTCCGTCGAAGGCGCCGCGGCATTCTGCGTTGCCTGTAACACGACCTGTTCCAGCGACCGTCGTTCGACGATCAGCTCGGTCACTGGGATGCCCCCACGAACCAGCAGCTGATTCAGCACCGCCGGTTCCGAGCCTCGGACGACCAGCCGGTCGCCGTCGCGCTGCTCTACCCGGCCATCCAGGATGCCGACCGCTCGGGCCGGATCGGGGGTGCGGACGATCGTGCGACCGGTGGGCGCCCGCAGCGAATCGAGGTTGTCCTGTAGGACCAGCCGACCGCGATCCAGCACGCCGACCCGTGTGCAGGTCTGTTCGATCTCGGCCAGCAGGTGACTCGACACCAAGATCGTTGTTCCGCATGCGTTCAACTCGATCAGCAGCTCGCGGATCTCGCGAATGCCTTGCGGATCAAGGCCATTCGTCGGTTCGTCCAGGATGAGCAGCTCCGGTCGGTGCAGAAGCGCCATCGCGAGTCCGAGCCGTTGCCGCATGCCGAGCGAGTAGGCCTTCACCGGCCGCCGTCCCGCATCGGTCAGACCGACCTGATCCAGCGCCTGGGCGACCCGACGCGCCCGCCGGCTGCGACGGGCGCCGCGGTAGCGGTTTCCGCTGGCATCGAACAAGGAAAGGTTGGCCGGACCGGACAGATGCCCGTAGGCCGCCGGCGTTTCGATGAGGGTGCCGATCCGCCCAAGGACCTGTGGTGCGCTACCCGGCATCCGGTGGCCGAACAGCTCGATGGAACCCGAGGTAGGCAGCACCAGACCGAGCAGGGCGCGCACAGTCGTGGTCTTGCCAGAGCCGTTTGCTCCGAGAAAGCCGTACATATCGCCGTCCCCGACGTCCAGGTCGATGTGGTCGAGGACCGTGTGCGACCCGTACTTCTTGGTCAGCCCGCGCGTGCGAATCATGAGCGCGAGCGCAATGTCGCGGCGCCGGACCACAGGGTCCTCAAGGTGACCGTTCCCGACAGTAGCCACGAGACTCCCGACGGATCCGGATCCGTCAGTACGAGGCTGAGCGGTCCGATACCGGCACCGATGCCGTCCTCGGTGCGGGTGAGCCCGGTCGCGGTCTGCAGTTGCGATCGCAGGGAGGTCGCCGTGCGCTGGGGCAGGGCGGCTGCCGTGAACAGGGTGACGCCTTGTCCGTAGACACCGATCGTGCCCACGTGGATCTGGTCGTTTCGGGTCAGGCCAGCCAGGGACGCCGGCGGTGTTGCTCCGCTCGACCGGTTGACCGACGTCGCCAGATCCAGTCGCCCCACGTTGCGAAGCTGTGCGCCGGCCGGGTAGGCGAACCGGACGTCGTCCTCGGCCGGGGCCTTTGCGTCGAAGTCCAGAAAGGCCGTACTCATCGAGGGATGCGAGTCGCCCACGCTGTACACATCGACCTCCAGCGGGACGCCGGCCGTGCTCGCCCACACATCGACCCGCTCGATCGTGCTCGTGCTGTCGCCGGGCTGAAGTCGAAGGCCCGGCGCCCTCTGGCCCGCGATCCGCCGCGTCGGCAACCGCGAGATCTCAGCCGGACGGACTTGGCTGAGCAGTCGCCGTCCCAGGCTGGCCGGATTGAGGTCACCGGCGTTGGGCAACCGGACATCGATGGACAGGGGCGTCGCGGAGAAGGAGGCCAGGTTGGATTCGTAGTCCCACGTCCAGGTTCCCGACGCATCGGTATGCAGATCGGTCTCACCGTCGACGGTGATGGTGTCCAGTCGCCACGATTGCTGATCGCGCCACCAGATCCGCATCTGGCTGCGATCTCCGAACAGCTGACCAAGCGTGCTGAATTGCCGCGTATCAGGCAGGCCTAGTCGACCGATCGATTCGGCGTAACCGGTGAAGGCAATCGTCTGGGATTGCTGGATCCGCGACAGCAGGTTGGTGGCACTTATGGCGTTCGCGGGGGTGGGAATCGAGGCGATTACGGCCGGGAGCGCGGCAAGCAGAACAGCGGCGGCGCCGATCACCCACCACCTCCAGATCCGGCGCATTCTTCACACTACGTCTGGATGCGGGTCGCGGTTCAATGACGAGGGTCGCCGAAATGCACCTGGCCGCCTGCGGGGACGCAGACGGCCAGGGCGTTGGGGGAAACCACCGGCTTTCACCGGCGACTGTGGGTTGTCAACAAGAACGATGGGCCGGCGACAGAGGTCGCCACGTCCCTCGGTAACGCGTCATCGAATGTTCCCCCGAACACATGGATGATGATCATCTGGGCACCAGGCTCGGTGCCTGCCGAAACACAACCGTACGGCGGCCGTCGCGTCAAGAGTCACCTTCGTCACGCGCTGCGTCCCGGGTCCAGCCAGTCACGCGACGCGCTGCAGCACCGGTCCCCGTCAGTCACGCGAAGGTGCGGTGAGTCACGCGCAATAGCACGTGACTCACCCGCTTTCGCGTGACTGACCGAGAGGTGGGGTGGCCGGCGCGGCCGAGAGGTGGGGTTGCCGGCGCGGCCGAGAGGTGGGGTTGCGGCGCGGCCGAGAGGTGGGGTTGCGACGCGGCCGAGAGGTTGGCGACCTAGACGTCGGGCAGGTCTCTACCGTCGTTGTCCTTGGCGATGTCATTGCCCCAGTTGGCCAAGTAGTAGGCCGAGACCCACTCGCCATGACCGACGTCCGGATCGGTCTTCATCCAGAAATGGTTGAAGTTGGGGCCGACCCTGATCTCTCGTCCGGCTCGCCGGCCGAAGACGTAGTTGCGGCCGCGCTTGAGAGTTCCGGTCTGGCGGGTGTCGTTCGGGGTCGCGAACACCGGGGCATCGGAGAACGTGTCGACCCACAGTTTCAGTGGAGTGGGCGCCACCGCCAGCGGGTGTGCCCCGACTTCGGCGTTGGTGCTGGTCATGATCACCGGATGGTCGACAACCATCGTCAAGGGCCCCACGCCCTGGATCAGTGCGTTGACCATGTTGCCGGTGTCGGCGTCGGTGGCCGCCGCACCGGCTCCGACGAAGAGTTGCTCATAGTGCAAATGCGGAAACTCGGTTCCCACGCTGCCCATCTCGCCCACCCACTCGCCCTGCTGGACACGGGTGCCGATCGCCGCCCGCTTGGACATGTGCAGGTACACGGTGAACCATCCGTTGCCATGATTGATCTCGATGCCGCCGGGATCGAACTGCTCGTGGACCAAACCAGCGGCCGAGGCCAGGATGTCGCTACCGATCTTCATTCCTTCGCGGTACATGTCGATCTTCTTGTCGTCCGGGTTGTGACCGCGGTAGGTCTGCAGGTGAATCTTCGCGCCCTTCGGGAACGGCAGCAGGAAGTTCGGACGATGAGCCAACGGATCAGCCATGTGAATGCTCCCAGCGACTATGCCTGCCAGGATCGACGCTCACCATGCCAACGTCAATAGCTCAGCAATTGCCGGACAGGGGGTGTGGTCCCGCCGCGACCTTCGCCTTGGCCGCGAGGACGCGGCTCACCGACGCCTGCACCAACGAGCGAAAACCCTTATCGCGTTGGACGAGCGCCAGCAGGGCCGCGTACGCGTGAGGAACATCCGGGCTCATGAGCAGCAGGTCGTCACCGGCTCGGATCGCCAATTCGGCCACCCGTCCCGCGGAGCCGACCGCCTGCACCGGAGCCATCCACAGCGAGTCGGTGATGACCATGCCCCGGTAACCGAGATCGTGGCGCAGGGCACCGTTGACCAGGATCGGCGACAAGGTGGCCGGCGCACCGCTGGGATCCAGAGCCGGCAACGCCAGATGCCCGACCATGATGCTGCCGGCGTTGGCGGCCGCGACCTGAAACGGCGGTCGGTCGATGGATTCCCACTGCGCGCGCGTTTCTTCAATGACGGCCAGGGCAAGGTGGCTGTCGGTCGATGTACTGCCGTGCCCCGGCCAGTGCTTGAGCGTGGCCAGGACTCCGGCGCTCTGCAAGCCGGCGACGGCTGCTTGGACATCGCGGGCGTCGATGGCCGGATCGGGACCGAAACTGCGATCACCGATGACGCCGGTGGCGGTGCGCACTACGTCGGCGTCCGGCGCGTAGTCCTGATTCACGCCGAGCGCCAGCAGTTGACTTCCCAACGAGCGGTAGCTGCAACTGAGTGCAGCCGGGCTCATACCGGCCTCGTCGCGTTCGGAAGGACGCCACCCGACACCGTTGGTGATGCGCTGGACGGGGCCGCCTTCCTGGTCGGTGCCGATCAGCAGCGGGACGCCGGAGTCGGCTCGGGCCGCTTTCTGCAATCCGGCCGTCAGGGCTGCGATCTGATTCGGGTTGTCGACGTTGCCGGTGGAGAACTCGGCTCGATCCGGGTCGAGATTGTTGTGGTCGATGAGAATGATTCCGCCGAGATGCCAGCGCTTCACGATCTCAGCTCCGGTCGCGGCGGCGTAGAGGGCGAGATTGGCTTGGCGTTGCCCCGGCGTCGCGGTGGTGGCGCTGGCGCCATAGACGTAGGCGACGAAGAGCTGGCCAACGAGCTCGGCATCGCTCAAACCGCCCGGATTGGGTGGCGGGCTCGAGGAGGTCGGAGAGACCGTCGTTCGTCCGGTCGGTGGTGGGGTGCTCGCGCCACGGGTCGGGGTGCCGCTCGTCGGGGCGGGCGTGAAGGACGCACCGGCCTCGGGCGGGGGCGGAGCCTGCTGACACCCCGTGAGGACGAGGGCACAGACGAGCACTCGGACGATGCCGCGCCGGGCCGGTTGGCCGGTCTGAGCCGGCAAGTGCGTTCGCACGGACTGAGTGTCCATCAATGTCGGGCCAGGCAAGCTGTGGATCTGGCTACAGCGCTAGAACGCCGTCAGCGCATCCAGGACGGTCGACATGGTGTGCCGGATGATCTCGATCCGCTGACCCAGGCCGGCGTGCCGAGTAGTCCGGTCGCGCGACTTTATCGACCTCGGGCACACTCAACCCTGATCGCCTGAATAACACAGTTCTCGAGCTCTACGGCGACACTCGATCTCTACCGTGACATAGGAGTGCAATGTCTGGGGTTGCTAGCCACATCCGCGCCACCATGCCGGGTCCGGGTGCCGGCCTGTTCAAGAAGACGCTGATCCTGCTCAGCGTCATCATCGCGGTGATCGTCGCCGGGATCGTGCTGCTCGGCGGGTACGGCTCCACCGACGGCGGCCACATCGCGATCGTGCGCAACGGCGGTCCGCTCGACAACACCCAGATCCGCCAGGTTGTGCAGCCAGGATCCGGCCGAACCCGGATCGGACTCAACTCGACGATGCATCCCTATCCGACCTCGCAACGCTTCTTCACCATCAGTTCGACCGGCAATGCTGACGCCAACGAGTCGGTCACCGTTCCGACGGCCGACGGAGTCAATGTCGGGGTCGAAGGAACGGCGTACTTCACGATCAATACTTCGCCCGACAATGACTATGCCGTCCTTAAAGCGTTCGACAATGCCTACGGAACGCGTAAATTCAAATGCACCGGATCGGGTGATTCCCGAGACCTATGGGACGGCGACACCGGCTTCTCCTGCTTTCTCGATCAGATCTTTTCTCCGGTGATCAATAACGATCTGCGGACCAGCATCGGCGATGTCAAGTGCAGCGACCTGGTGAGTTCGTGCTCGCTGGTTCAGAACAGCACCGCCGCCATCGATCCGTCCAAGGTCGGGCAGGGAAACGTCAACCTGGCCAACATCGAGAAGAACATCAGCTCGTCGTTGACCTCGGATCTGAATGCCACTCTGGGCGGTCCGTACTTTCAGAACGTCAAGTTCAACCTGGCCAAGATCGACTTGGACCCAGCCGTGCAGAAGGCGATCAGCACGGCTCAGGCCAGCTTCGCCGACGTGTCGCAGGCGCAGGCCGACTTGAAGAAGGCCCAGATCGAGGCGCAGGCGAACGCGGCCAAGCAGCGTGGGTACACGAGCTGTCCGGTGTGTGCTCAGCAGGATCTGCTGGCCAAGCTGCCGCAGGGAATCACCGTGTTCGCTCCCGGCAACGGCTCGGGTATCAGCCTGGCCGTGCCGAGCAAGTAGTCAGTCATCTTCGGTCACAGCACGTGAGGAGGCGTAAATCGCGATGGGACGTCTCGGCTTCGAGGTAGTGCTGCTCGTCCTGATCATCGGGGTGGGACTGTATTTCGTGTGGCAGTGGGATGGGCAACGACGCTCGGTGTCCGCTGGCTCCGGTGCGGGCGGATTGCCGGTCCAGCCGCCGGCCGACGCGACCTGGCGCGCGACACACTTCGGCAACGAATCCGATCAGACCGAGGTCACGGTGGTACTGCGGGGACCGGACGGGCAGGCGTGGGATCAGCGGCGGTGTGCACTGATCCCGAACCAGGATCCGGACTATGACCGGCTGTTCTTCAATGCGATGGAGGACGCCCGAGCCCGGGCGATCCTGCTGAACAGCACTCGCAACGACTGACCGCCGGGCTCGTGGTGATGTAGATCACTGTCATGGATAGGTATTACCTGTAAGAATTCGCAGACGCGTGTCGTTTCTGTAAGTAAGAGATTGTGCGCTTTCGGTAACTAGGGTTCGACCAACAGATCGATTACTTTTAGGAGCTCCAAAACATGCGCGTGAACATCAAACGGAGCAGCTTGGTCTTGGCCACGCTGACCAGCTGTGTCGCCCTCGGCCTGTTGGCCACACCGGCTGGGGCCCAGCCGCTTCCGCCCGCGCCTACGGTAACTCCGAACCCGGTCACGGTCGGTGCGACCATCACCGTCAAGGGCACTAACTGCGAGTCCTCGACGAACCCGGTCTTCGCCGCGGCCGCGATCCTGGACAGTCACGGTGATCCCATCGTCGAGAACGGTGAAGACGGCTCAGACTTCACTGCCGGCGCCTGGACGATCACGCTCACCGTCCCGGCCGCAACGCCGGCCGGTGACTACACCGTCGCCAGCTTCTGCGACGTGTACACCTCCGGCTTCGACTATCCGGATGTTCCTCTGACCATCAAGGCGGCTCCGGTCACGCCCAAGGCCAGCGCCAACACCAGCACGGTTTCCGCGGGTGGCACGGTCGACATCACCGGCTCCGGCTTCGTTCCCGGTGAGAGTGTCACCGTCGTTCTGCACTCGACTCCGGTTCAGCTCGCTGTGCTGACGGCCAACGTCAGCGGAGCGGTCAGCGGCACCGTGACGATCCCGAGCACCACGGCCGCGGGTGCCCATCAGCTCGTCCTCACCGGCGTGACCAGCGGACGCTCAGCCACCATCGCGCTGGCTGTCACCGACCCGGCCGCTCTGGCCAACACCGGAACTCCGGACCGCACCACGCTCTGGATCGCGCTCAGCCTGATCGCAGGCGGTGGCGTGGCCGTGGCCGGTGCTCGGCGGCGTCAGCTGGCGACCACGTCCTGATCCGTCCGCGAGCGGCATTCCTCGATCTACGGGCCTGGCGCCGGGCATCACCCCGGCGCCAGGCTTGCATCGTCTTATCGGCCCTGCTGGTACTGATCCTCGTCGCCGGTCTCACCGACTACGTGCTGCTGCGATCACGAATCCAACACATCTCGCTGCAATTTCCGTCCGCGGTCGGCGGTCTTGGTGACACCGGGCAAACCTGGGTGATCGCCGGATCGGACAGCCGGGCCGACGATCCGCCGGGACCCAGGATCTTCGGCACCGTCGAGCAGGTGCCCGGACAACGAGCCGACGTCGTGCTCGTCGTTCATCGGGCCGCGGGTCGCACGAGCGTCCTGTCGATCCCGCGCGATCTGCTGGTCAGTCCGGTCGCCGGCAAGATCGAGCGGCTCACGTTGACTCTGCAGGACGGGCCGCAGTCACTGGTCGATGGCTTGTGCAACAGCCTGGGCATCGCCGGTGATCATTTCCTGAGCATCACCATGGCCGGGTTCGCTGATGTCGTCGACGCATTGGGTGGGGTGAGCGTGGCGTTGCCACACGCCATCCGAGATCCGAGCGCAGGTTTGGCGATCATGTCGACCGGGTCGGTCCATCTCGATGGCCGCACCGCGCTGGCCCTCGTGCGCTCCCGCAATCCCCAGCAGCTGATCGACGGACGATGGCTCGGCAGTGACCCTGACGTCGGCGCGGCCGCGCGGACGAAATGGGCCGGGATGGTCTTCGCCGCCTTACGGGCAAAGGCCAAAGGCGTACGCAATCCGCTGCGCCTGCAGGCACTGGCCTGGACCGCGACCGGGGCCATCACCACGGATTCCCATACCGGGCTGGACGATCTAAGGGCTCTGAGATCGTTCAACGGCTCGGTGATCGATCTGCCGACCACTTCGCTCGGTGCCACCCAAGCGGTCACGGTCAGCGCCGAAGGACGAGAAGTACTCGCTCAGGCCGGTTTCGGCAGCTGTCACTCAAGCGTTGGAAACGACTGAGCCGCGGTCGGAGCGGGGGTCGGCGGCCACGGATCGACGGCGCCGGCCTAGCCGGACTGCTCGCAGGCCTTCATTTCGGCTTCGTAGAGGTGCGGCTCGGCCTGGCCCAGGGCAGCGCGGACGTGCGCCTCCACGGCCCGAAACACCTGCCAGTAGTGGCTGTCGTACTCCTCGACGATCTGAAACGTCCATCGATCGGGAAGGACATCGCGCCCGACCAGCACGTCATCGACGTGATCGGCCAGCTCGTGGTGCCCCGCTTGCCTCAGTGACTGCACAGCCTCCTGCAGGGTGCGATCGGCGGTCCCGGAGTGACGGTGGAATGCGTACAGCAGGCCCCGAGCTATATCGACTACTTCCAGCGCCTCGGACAATTTCCCCAGCGCGGCAACGGTGTCATCCGACATCCCTGCCGGACGCTGGTGAGCCACCGGGCGACCCGGGTGTTTCGCGCTGCCGTACGGCTGTGGTGCGGCCGGGCCATCAGTCACGATGATCGGTGTCCGCCAGCTCGACGATCGCCCGCTCACCGCCGTCGTAGCGATGATGGGTGATCCTTGCTTTGGCGTAACTGATGACCGACGCGACGCGGCCACCGGGGGTATCCCAATACTCGGCGGTTTGTCCTTTAACCTTGATAAGAACGACGCTGGGATCTTTCGGGCCTTGCGGCAACCAGGCACTGACGCCGGCATTCCAGAGCTTTCGATTCATCTTCTGATCTCGCACGATCTTGGCTTGGCCAGCGATCGAGACCCAGCTGTCCTTCGAACTCAGGGCAACGCCGACCTGTGGATTCGCCTTGATCTGATTGACCATCCGGCTGTTGTCCTCGGCGAAGAACCACAGGTTGCGGCCGCGCTCGATGGCCTGATGAGCCATGGGCCGACTGACGATGGACCCGGTCTCATCGATCGTGGACAACATAGCGAACCGAATCTTCTTGGTGAGTTTGGCGACCTTCTGCCGGCTCTGATTGCCCTTGCTCTGCTTATTTGTGGTCTTCGCATTGTTGGCCATAGCGATGATCCCTACGCCTCGGCTAGATCCGCGCCGGTTGTTCGACGCTCCGAAACCTCAGCATATGCCGACCACTGCCAACCGCGGTCGGGCTGAATAGATCCAGGCTGCATGAGGTTGACTCATAGGAGCAGCCCATCACGACGAAAGGCAAGAACGTGCGAGCAACTCTCATCTACGGTGCCGGTGATGTTCGAGTGGAACACGTTCCCGATCCGAAGCTGGCCGAGAACACCGATGCGATCGTCCGGGTCCTGCGGGGATGTATCTGTGGCAGCGACCTGTGGCCCTACGGATCCCGCCCGGCCACCGATGTCGGTGACCGAATGGGCCATGAGTTTCTCGGGGTGATCGAGGAACTCGGATCGGAGGTGTCCGGTCTGAGGGCTGGGGACGTCGTCGTTGCTCCGTTCGCGTGGGCCGACAACACCTGCGACTTCTGTCGCGAAGGGCTGCAGACGTCGTGTCGAAACGGCGGAGTATGGGGACGGCAACTCGACGGGGGCCAGGGCGAGGCGGTTCGCGTGCCGCAGGCCCAGGGAACACTGGTCAAGCTTCCGGTCGGAGAGGACTCCGAGCTGTTGCCGTCGCTGCTGACCCTGTCCGATGTCTTCTCGACCGGTCATCACTGCGCAGTCACCGCGGGAGTGAACCCGCGTACGACAGTCACCGTGATCGGCGATGGCGCGGTTGGGTTGTCGGCGGTGCTGGCCGCGCACCGGCTTGGTGCCGAACGCATCATTCTGATGGGCCGCCATCAGGCGCGCACCGACCTCGGGCGCCAGTTCGGTGCGACCGACGTTGTTTCCGAACGTGGCGACGAAGGCATCGAGAAGGTCCGTGAGCTCACTGGTGGCGACGGCACCCATACCGTGCTCGAGTGCGTCGGTCTCAAGCCGGCGATTGAAGCGGCGTTCGGGGTCGTTCGCAACGGTGGGGTGGTGTCTCGCGTCGGTGTCCCGCATTATTCAGACGTGCCGATGGACTTCAACTTGTTCCGGCGCAACGTCACCCTGACCGGCGGGGTGGCACCGGCGCGGGCCTACATCGAGGAGCTGATGCCCGATATCCTGGACGGCACGCTCAACCCGGGGCTGGTGTTCGACCAGACCGTAGGCTTGGACGGGGTGCCGGCCGGTTATCGCGCAATGGCTGATCGCGAGGCGCTGAAAGTGATGATCACCCCTTAGAACGCGGTCCTGGCCCGCACAACACGCGATTCACAAATCCTGTACTCAGGTCGATTGGTTAGGAGACGACCGGCAAACGAGCCGGAGACTGAGGACGGAGTGCGGTTTGTGAGCGACGACAACTACTGGGGGCCACCTTCAGAGAATCCGGTCCCGCCGTCGGAGAACCGAACCCCGCCGTCCGAGAACCCAACCTCACCGCCTCCCGCTCCGCAGCCTTATGGTCTGGCACCCTCGGGCCAGCCCCCGTACGGGCAAGCACCGTATGGGCAAGCACCGTATGGCCAAGCACCGTATGGGCAAGCACCGCACGGCCAAGCGCCCTTCGTCCAGCCGGGCCACGCACAGTCCAATTACGGACAGCCGGGCTACGGGCCACCGACCTACAGCGCGCGCCAGCCGAACCAGTCCGGCTCGCACCCTGGTGCCGGCTTTGCCGTGGTGGCGCCTGGCGGTTCGGAGAGCCGCGTTCGCACGGGGTTCATCATTGCCGGCGTGGTGGCCCTCGTTCTGCTGGTGCCGTTCGCCATCGTCTTTGTCAAGGCTGGTCTGAAGAATGACAGCTCGTCCAGTGGACCGAACCGGGTGCTGGTGCTACCCAAGTCCAGTGGTGGGTACGAACTCGCGAGCGGCCAGGTAAACGACCGCCTGGTCGCGCAGATGCGGAGTTCGATAGCGAGCTTTGGTGGCTCCAAGTTGCTCGACAATGCCAAGATCGGCATTTACGACGGACCCGCGCGCGAAAGAATGATCGTCATCGGGCTCGACGACGCGGGCTCCGGATCCACCGTCGGACTGAGGCCCGGGCAAACTGAGATCGCAGTCGAAAGCTTCATTGCCGTAGCGAACGTCGGAACCAACAAGGATTTTGACGCGGGTCCCCTCGGAGGGACGCTTCAATGCGGGCACCCGGCGACCACGGGCGAAAACAGCGGGGGCTTGCGAGTGTGTGGCTGGGCCGACACCACAACCGGCGCGATGATCGAGCTGGTCGGCGTCAAGAGTGATGCGGCCGCGGCGCAGGTCGTCGCTCAGCTCCGCAAGGACTCCGAGCACTGAGTCGTCTTGCCGCCCGAACAGTCGCTTGGCGCGTCCAAACCGACTGTTCACGCGGCAAAACGGCTCGTGGGCCCCGTGGGACTCGAACCCACAACCTACGGATTAAAAGTCCGCAGCTCTGCCATTGAGCTAGAGGCCCATCGGATCATCACAACACCGAGCGTGCTGATCCTCGCCGTACAGTTTCGCACGCGGGCGGCTAGCCCTCGGTGGCGGCGCGGATTTCTACGGCGGCCATCGTCCAGCGGTCCTGGTTGAGGCCGTAGGCCTGCACGGTCACAGAGGCCGACTGGGTTGGTTTGAGGACCTGCTGGGTCCAGAAGGTGTCACCGATCCAACGGTCCACGAAGGCGTGCACGATGCGCTGTCCGCTGGCCGGTTTGGGCGAGACGCTGTGCGACCAGTCATGCCCGCTGGCCCAGACCAGCGAACCGCAGGCCATCGGGTCGAGCGTTACGGCCGCCGGTCCGCGCACCCCTGCGCTTCCGGCCACCGCGCCCACGGTGTCCGCTGCGCCTGAGAACGCTGCGAGCGTGATTGATCCTCCGAAGCCGCTGCGGGCCAGACGCGCGGTTGCCTTGAGGTTGTGCAATGCGCGATCGGTGTGGGCCTGCCAGATCTCGGTGGTGCCGCCGGTGCGGTTGGAGCGCACCGCGAGGGTCCAGGTCAGGTTCTCGCTGCGAACCGAAGTCACTGTCTGCTTGAGCAGGCTCGGACCGTCGGCCTGGACGAAGGCCAGCAGCAACTTCGGCCCGCGGTCCGCGCTGAGGGCGGCTGAACCGATCTTGCTGGCGCCGAAGCGGGTATCGGCCGAAACCGATGCGATGAGCTTCGGCGCGGTGGCGCATTGGGTTGGCGTGGGCTCGATGGCGATATGTACGGTGGCGACTGGGGAATCCACCGCGCCATCGTTGACGACGTAGGTGAAGGAGTCCGCACCGCTGTATCCGGCGTCGGGGCTGTAAAGCAGGTTCGGTGCGGTGCCGCTGATGATGCCGTGGTCGGGCTCGGTCCGCACCGAGTAGGTGATGTCGTCCCCGTCCGGGTCCGAACCGTTGAGCGTCACGGCCGTCGCGACGTCCTGGTTGGTCGAGGCGGCGACGTCGGCGGCGGTCGGCGCGTGATTCACCGGCGACACCGGCCTGACCGTGATGCTTACGGTGGCCGGCTCGGAATCGATCGCGCCATCGTTCACCTTGTACGTGAAAGAGTCCGGGCCGCCGTAACCGGGGTCGGGGACGTAGGTGAGGTTCGGGACGGTGCCGGTCAGAATCCCATGCATCGGAGAGTCGATGACCGAGTAGGTCAGCGGATCGTCGTCGACGTCGGTTCCCTTGAGCGTGATCGAAGCGGACGTGTCGTGGTCGGTCGTGACCGCGATGTCCTCAGCCGCTGGGGTGTGGTTGAGCGGAGGTGCCTTGATCACGGTGAGTCCGACGGTCGCCGGCGCCGAGTCGACTGAGCCGTCGTTCACCTTGTACGTAAAGGAATCCGGACCGGAGTAGCCGTCCTCGGGTGTGTAGGTGAGGGCAGGTGCGGTCCCGCTCAGCGTGCCGTGGTCGGGCTGGGACAGGACCGTGTACGTGAGGGCATCGCCGTCGGAGTCCGAGCCGGACAGGCTCACGTCGACGGGGCTACCTTCGTCGGTGGTCACGGCGATATCGGTCGCGGTGGGCGCGTGGTTCGGCGGCGGCGCCTTGATGACCTGGATATGAACGGTGGCCGCGGCTGAATTCAGTGAGCCGTCGTTGACTCGGTAGGTGAAGGCGTCCGAGCCGCTGAACCCGGCATCCGGGGTGTACGTGAGAGCTGGAGCGGTGCCGCTGAGGCTGCCGTGCGCCGGGCTCGTGAGGACGCTGTACGTGATCGGGTCACCGTCGGGGTCGGTGCCTGACAGGGCCACGCTGACCGCACTGTCCTGGTCGGTCGATTCGGTCAGGTCATTGGCGACCGGGGCGTGATTCGGCGGCGGGGCCGGCATCACGGTAATGCTGACTCGCGCCGCGGGCGACGTCAGGTCTGCGTCGTTGACGGTGTAGGTGAACGAGTCAGGGCCGCTGTAACCGGTGGCCGGCGTGTACGTCAGGTTCGGTACGGTGCCGGACAGGACGCCATGAGCGGGCGCGGTGGCCACGGCGTAGGTCAGGTCGTCACCATCGGGATCGCTGCCCGACAGGGTGACATCTACCGGGGTGTCCTGCTGCGTGAACGCGTTGAGTGCCGTGGCGCTGGGGGCCCGGTTGGGTGGCGGAGCCGGAGTGACCGTGATCGCGACGGTGGCTGCATCCGAGTCCAAGGCACCGTCGTTCACCTTGTAGGTGAAGGAATCAGCTCCGCTGTAGCCCGCCGCTGGTGTGTACGTCAACGACGGCGCGGTGCCACTGAGCGTTCCGTGGCTGGGGGCTCCGAGTACCGAGTAGCTCAGGGCATCGCCATCGACATCCGATCCGGCGAGCGTCACGGGTGCGGCGGTGTCCTGCGCGGTCGTCAGCTGGATTCCGGTGGCGGTCGGAGCGTGGTTCGGCGGTTTGACGGCGATGCTGACGGTCGCTGGGGTGGAGTCGTCCAGGCCGTCATTGACTGTGTAGGTAAAGGAATCCGGGCCGGTGTAGCCGGCCTGCGGGGTGTAGGTCAGCGAGGGGCCGGTTCCGGTGAGCGTGCCGTGGGTCGGCTGGGTTTGCACCGTGTACGTGAGCCCGTCACCGTCGGCATCGGTGCCTTGCAGGGTGGCCACGACCGACGTGTCCTGGATCGTGCTCACCGAAACCGGTGCCGCCGCCGGCGCGTGGTTGGTGGTGACGCTGTGGGCCCGGATGAAGACCATGCTGTCGTAGGTGCCGTCGCTGCCGTCTGCGATGGCTAGCTTCATGGTGTTCGGTACGCCGGCGTTGACCCGAGCCACGCAGCGCAGCACGACGGTCAGTCCGTCGGCCTGCACATCGATCGGTGCAACTCCCTGCGCGTCGGGAGTGTTGTCACGCAAGAGCTCGGGACGATGCGGGGTGAGGTCGCCGGTCGGGTTGCCGTTGTTGATCGTGTTGACCGAGACCGGCTGGCCGTCCGGCGTCAGGGCGCAGTTGCGACCGTTGACGTAGAAGGCGAAGACATCGTTGAACTTGGTGTTCGCGAATTCGCTGTATTCCTCGGAGCCGAATACGTAGTCGAAGATCAGGGTTGACGTGGTCGGCACGAAGTCGAAGCTCAACGCGGCGGCATCGGTGGTGCCGAACCCTCCGGTCAGGGCGTCCAGATCAGCGTCGCCGTCGGTACCGAGAATGGTGGACTTGTTGGTTCGGTTGTTCGGTCCGACCACGTCCACGGCGTCGCCGGTGCTGAGCGTGATGCCCGAGCTGAAGCCGACCGCGTTCATGCCGCTGAACGTGCCGGCGGCGACGTCGTCGCCTTCGTAGGTGACGTTGCTGGCGGTGACGCCGGGGCCCAGGATGGTGGAGACGAGATCGGCCGGAGTGGTTGTGGTGAGGTCAGTGACGACTTGTCCCGGTGAGGCCTGGGCGCTGATCGTGGTGCCGACGACGCCGCCGAGCACCATGGCACAGCCGGCGATGACGGCGACCAACGTTCGCGGGGCCTTGGACCGAGCAAGACGACCAAGTCGGGTGGGCAGCGCGGCGGCGGCGTTGGTGTCAGTTCGACGCACCGTCACGGCCCCTCCTGCTTATACCTGCGGAGGGCGAAGGATGGACGAACGGTCGCACGACGGATCGTGCTTCCCCCTGCCTGGCCAGCGGCTGCCCTCAGTCCACCTCGGCTGAGTAAGGATTACGTTAGCCGGAGAGGACGCCGTGTGGCAACATCCACTTTACATCGACGCCCCCGAATTTTGGACATAACCGGGCAAGGAGTGGCGTTCAATCGAGTTTCGCCGGGAGGTTGCAACGAACCTGTGACCCGCTGAGACCGGGTGGTCACTGAGACGCTGCCGCATCGGGCCATCTGGGCCACCTACCGCGGCGCCGTCAGGCAGCGGCCGGGGCAGTGATGTGGACGAGCAAACCACGGTGATCAGACCCCGGTACGGCGACCGTGGACACCGATCGCACCCCGGCCCGTGACACCAGCACATGATCCAGAGCCAACAGTGGCGGGAAGGGGCGGTCAGTGGGATATGTGCGTGTCAATCCGGCGCCGCTGGCCTCGGCCGCGTCCCGGTACTGCGAGCCGAGAAGCCGACGAAATTCTCGATGGTCGTAGGTGGCATTGAAATCACCGCTGACGACGACGGTTCGATGCTGCCGAGCCGGCGCATCGAGCAGAGACCTCAGGTGGGCCATCTCTTGGGTCCAGATCTCGCTTGGGTAGGGCCACGGCGGGAGGATATGCACTGCCCACAGCTGAATCGTTGCCGCCGATGGAACGGCAACCTCAGCCCGCAGGCCCTCGAAGCGAAACTCATCGAAACGCGTTTCGCCACTGAGCGGAAACCGGCTCCAGATGCCCGTGCCGGCTCCGCCACGGTAGGGCACTGTGAAGCGGTAGGGAAGCAATGCGTCCAGCCCCTTCGCCGACAATGCGGTCAACTCCTGGGGCGTCAGCTCGTCCAGCGTGAGGACGTCGATGCGCTCTCGGCGAACCCGGGCAACCAGGGCGGACGGATCCGCGTTGCCCACGCGCAGATTGACCTGCAACAGCACGGCATTGACCCCCGCTGGCGCCTGCGTGGTTCGGATCAGCGGCAACTCGACGATCAGCAACGCGGTGAGCAGCAGAATGCCGAACGCCGGTCCAAGCGTGCGAAAGTGAAGTGTCAGCAGCACTGCCGACGGTATCGCGAGCACCCAGAGGTAGGGAGCCAGCGACGCCATCACGATCAGCGGCTGCCAGTGAAAGTCGGTCCACCGCGATGTCCAGGCAAGACCGGCGACGGCCGCCAGCACCCAGCCGGCCGCGGTGGCGACCCGGAGCCGAAGGGACCGGCTCGTCGTCTGGGTCATGCCGATGCGGGCTGGTCTAACCAGGGGGTGGGTTCGGCGGCCGGCCGTAGCAGGTAGTAGACCGGCGTCCGACCGCGAAGGCGATACCACAACGGAAGCAGGATCCCGTTGTACAGAAGAGATTTCTTGCGTACCGCTCCGACGGCCCGAGCCGGCGGAGTCCCGGTAGCCGGCTCGATCGTTACCGGCTGGTCGGAGCCGCCCGGTCGACCGCGCACATCACAGGGAGCGATCCGTGCGTGCGGGAAAACCGCTAGGTGCTGGCTGATCGTTGAGCGGGTGTCGGACACGAAGTAGGCGACGTCGTCGGACACGATCGCCAGCGAGATCAGGCGATTGCCGGAAACCTGAATGGGATCTTCGCCTGGTACCGCCGTCGTGAGGCGCACCCAGCGGACGGTGGCGAGGTGACCCAGGGTGCGCATAGTTCACCTTAGCCGTGACCTCAGGCCGACAGCAGTTCGCTCGATGGCGCTGGAGCCCTTCGTAGCGGCAGGTTGGCCGTGGCCCCCTCGCTAAAGGTCGGCTGGACGCCGACAATGAAGAGTGATCTGTTCGCCGTCGTGACTGCCGCTCCGGCGAAGTTGTGCTGTCGTACGAGGGTCCGACTTGGAGGTCCCGCGATGATTACCGACCGTCCCGCCGAGCGAGCCCTCAGGGCCATCGAGGATGCGGGATTGAAGTTCGCTGTCACCCGGCACGGTCCCGTACGAAGCCTGGCCGAGGCCGCGCAGGCTCGCGGGGTTGATGAGGCCGACATCGTCAAGACGCTGGTCGTGCGCCGAGCCGACGATGACTTTGTCTTCGTCCTGGTCCCCGGCGATCGGACGATCTCGTGGCCCAAGCTACGTAAGGTCCTCGGGGTCAGCCGCATCTCGATGCCGGACGCCGCCGTCGCCCGCGAGGTGACGGGTTACGAGCGCGGCACGATCACCCCCTTCGGGTCGCTGACTGCTTGGCCGGTCATCGCTGACACCCGCATCCTGCCGAGAATGGTGTCCATCGGAGCCGGTGATCACGGGCTCGCGTTCACCGTGGCCGGGACGAACCTGGTCGAGGCTCTGAGCGCCCAGGCGGCTGACGTCACCGACCCGGCCTGATCGAACGGGCCTGATCGACTCGATCTGATCGACTCCGCATGATCGAACCGGCCTGATCGACTCGGTCTGATCCGCTCGGCGTGATGATGCCGACGTGATCTGGCCAAGGCTTCGGACGGTAAACCAGCGGTATTGACTGCCTGGCAAGATGCATGGGTGCATCTCGCCCTCGGTCTGGTCGCGCTCATCGGTGCCGCGACCGCGCTCGCCGCGATCTTCCGGTCGCTCGGGCTGTCTGAACCGTTGATGCTCGTCCTGGTCGGAATCGCGGTTTCCTACTTGCCCTTCGTTCCGGATGTCTCGGTCGATCCAGAGTTGATCTTGCTAGGTTTGTTGCCGCCCCTGCTGTACACGGCCGCGATCCGTACATCCTTGATCGACTTCCGCGCCAACCGGCGCCCGATCGGTCTGCTATCCGTCGGGCTGGTCCTGTTTACCGCCTTCGGCGTTGCCTGCGTGGTCTGGTGGATGCTGCCGGTGCCGTTCGCCAGCGCGGTGGCTATCGGAGCGATCGTGGCCCCGCCCGATGCGGTGGCGGCCACCGCGGTGGCTCGCCGGATCGGAATGCCGCGTCGGATAGTGACGCTGTTGGAAGGCGAATCGCTGTTCAACGACGCCACGGCGCTGGTCACTCTGCGCACCGCGATCGCGGCAGCATCCGGGTCGGTAGGGATCCTGCACACAGGCGGAGAGTTCGCCCTGGCCGCTGGTGGTGGGGCCGTCATCGGGGTCGCGCTCGCCCTGTTGCTGGGTATGGTCCGCCGGCGCATCAAGGACCCGGTCATCGATACGACCCTGTCGTTTCTGGCGCCGTTCCTGGCCTACCTGCCGGCCGAACAGATCCACGCGTCCGGTGTCATCGCGGTCGTCGTGTGCGGTCTGATACTCGGGCACAAGGCACCCGAATGGCAGAGCGCCGCGTCGAGAATCGCCGAACGGACGAACTGGGGAACGATCGAGTTCATTCTCGAGAACGTGGTGTTCCTGCTGATCGGCCTGCAGGTCCGCGACATCGTCAGCGAGGCTTGGAATTCCAGCCTCGATCACACCCACCTTATTGCGACGGCCGCGGCGGTGCTGGGCTCGGTGATCGTGCTGCGGATGATCTGGGTTTTCCCGGCGACCTACATTCCGCGCATGATCCCCCGGGTCGGAGCCAACGATCCGCCGCCACCGTTCGGCTATCCGCTGATCGTCGGGTGGGCCGGGATGCGCGGGGCGGTCACCCTGGCCGCGGTGCTCCTGCTGCCGCAGGACACCCCGCTGCTGGATGTCCTCAAATTGCTCGCCATCGTGGTCGTGACCGGCACGCTGTTGCTGCAGGGCACCACCCTGCCGTGGCTGGTGCGGTGGCTCAAGCTGCGCGGGCCGAGCGCGGCTGAGGACGCGCTGCAGCAAGCCGGCCTCCTGCAACGCGCGGCTGAGGCCGGACTTCAGGTGCTGGACGAACGAGCCGACGCGGATACGCCGCCGCAGGTGATCGAGGCGCTGCGAGCCCGCCTGGCGCAGCGAACCAACGCCTCCTGGGAGCGGCTCGGGCCGACCGAGACTGAGCGACGTACCCCGAGCGAAAGCTATCGGCGGCTTCGGCTGCAGATGTTGCAGGCCGAGCGGGCCGAGGTGTTGGCCGTACGAGACTCCGGACTGCTGGACCACGAGGTCTTGCAGGTCGTGATGGGGGTCCTCGATCTGGAGGAGTCCATGATCGACCGGTTGGACGAGGCCGAGGACGAGTTGCGGGCCGAGGATCTCCGCGCCTCGCTCGAAGGGGCCTGCGAGCACCTTCGGGACGCTCTACAGACCCAGATTCCCGACCATCCCGGCCTGTGCCAGGAATGCCTGGACGAAGGCCTGGAATGGGTGCATCTGCGGATGTGCCTGCACTGCGGACACGTGGCCTGTTGTGACTCCTCGCCCGGCAACCACGCCACGAAGCACTTTGTGGCCACGAAGCATCCCGTGATGCGCAGCGTTGAGCCCGGCGAATCGTGGCGTTGGTGCTACCCGGACAGCCTCCTCGGCTAGCCCGCCCCGCCCTTTCCATGATCATCTGTAGGTTCTGGTTGCCCTGCCCCCCAAAACCTACAGATGATCATGATGGGGGCGGGGCCGGTTGAGGCGGCTTAACGGGCGAAGGGGTCGTCCTTGCGCAGCAGCGGTCCGGGGCTGAACCGGTCGCCATAACGTGCGGCCAACTCGTCCGCTCGGGCCACGAATGCCTCGATGCCACCGGGATATCCGGCGATGTACTGAAACACGCCGCCGGTCCAGGGCGGGAACCCGATGCCCATGATCGAGCCGATATTCCCATCCGCTGTAGTTGTCAGCACGCCCTCCTCGAAGCAGCGCGCTGAATCCACCGCTTCGGCGAACAGCATGCGTTCCTGAAGTTCGTGCAGGTCCACGTCGAGGCCGTTCGGGCGCGACGAGGCGGAGCCGAATTCGTCGGCCAGCCCAGACCAGAGACTCGCTCGCTTGCCGTCGGGGCTGTACTCATAGAAGCCTCGGCCGCGACTGCGTCCGGTACGTCCGAGTTCGACCATCCGATCGACGACGGCGTCAGCGGGATGCGAGGCGTATGCCGTGCCGGATCGCTGGGCCGCCTCTCGATATTCGCAACGGATCTTGACCAGGAGTTCGAGGTTCAACTCATCGCTCAGCTGCAACGGCCCAACGGGGTAACCCGCCTGCAGTGCAGCCTGCTCAATCGTGTTCGGGTGTATGCCCTCGCCCAGCATGGCCAGCGCCTCGTTGACGAAGTAGCCGATCACCCGGCTGGTGAAGAACCCCCGGCTGTCGTTGACCACGATCGGGGATTTCTTTATCTGGGCGGCAAAATCCAGCGCCCGGGCTACGGCGGCGTCGGAGGTTTGTTCGCCGCGGACGATCTCCAGCAACGGCATCTTGTCGACCGGCGAGAAGAAGTGCAGTCCGATGAAGTCAGCTCGTCGTTGGACGCCGGTCGCCAGTTCCGTGATCGGCAAGGTGGACGTGTTGGACGCGAGCAGTGCGTCGGCACCGACGATTTCCTCGATCTCGGCGAACACCTGGTGCTTGAGGTCGCTGTTCTCGAAGACCGCCTCGATGACGAGGTCGCAGTCGGCCAGCGCGGCGTAATCGTCGGTTGCCGCGATGCGATCTAGTACCTCGTCGCGTTTCGCTTCGGAGATCCGGCCCCGCGAGACGGACTTGTCCAGCAGCGAGCGTGAGTAGGCCTTCCCCTTCTCGGCGGCTTCCAGACTGACATCCTTCAGCACCACATCAATGCCGTTTCGCGCGGCGACGTAGGCGATTCCGGCGCCCATCATGCCCGCTCCCACCACTGCGACCCGGTGCGCCGGACGGGGCGCGAACCCGTTCGGGCGGGAGCCGCCGGCGGTGATCGAATTGAGGTCGAACCAGAAGGCCTGGACCATGTTCTTGGCAACCTGACCACAAACCAGGTCGGTGCAGTAACGTCCCTCGATGCGCAGCGCGGTGTCGACGTCGACCTGCGCCCCCTCGACGGCGGCCGCCATGATGTGATGTGGCGCGGGCATCGGGGCACCCTTGAGTTGCTTGCGCAGATTCGCCGGGAACGCCGGCAGATTCGCGGCCAGTGAGGGAGTGCTCGGAGTCCCACCGGGGATGCGATAGCCACTCTGATCCCACGGCTGCCCGGACTGCGGGTGGGCCAGAATCCAGTTGCGGGCCTTGGCGATCAGCTCGTCCGGTGTGTTGGCCAGTTCATCGATCAAGCCGATCTCGCGTGCGCCGGCAGCCGAGTACCGGGTGCCCTGGAGCAGGACTTTCAGCAGCGCATCGGTCAAGCCCAGCATGCGTACCGTGCGCGCGATGCCACCGGCGCCCGGCAGCAAGCCGAGCGTGACTTCAGGCAGCCCGAATTGGGCTTTCGGATCGTCGAGTGCGATCCGGTGATGACAGGCCAGGGCGATTTCGAGGCCACCACCGAGGGCGGTGCCGTTCAACGCGGCGACGACCGGCTTGCCCAGCGTTTCCAGGCGTCGAAGGTGACTCTTCATGGTCTGGACCATCGAGAAGAACTCGCCCGCTTGATCCTTGGTGACCGAGATGAGTTCCCGCAGATCACCGCCGGCGAAGAACGTGCTCTTGGCCGAGGTCAGGATCACGCCGGTGATCGTGTCTTTTTCGGCGTCCAGGCGATCGACTGTGCTGGCCATTGAATCGCGGTAGGCCGCGTTCATCGTGTTGGCTCGTTGGCCGGGATCGTTGATCCGCAGTGTGATGATGCCGTCGGATTCGCGGATGTATTCGATGATGTTCGCCTGCGCCATGTCGATCAGATCCGTTCCACGATCGTTGCCACACCCATGCCGCCTCCGACGCAGAGCGTGGCCAAGCCGTAACGCTGATCGCGTCGCTCGAGCTCGTCGATCACGGTGCCCAGAATCATGGCGCCGGTCGCTCCCAGCGGGTGTCCGAGCGCGATCGCACCGCCGTTGACGTTCACTTTTTCGTGCGGCACTTGAAGGTCCCGGAGGAACTTCAGAACTACGGCGGCGAACGCCTCGTTGACCTCCCACAAGTCGATGTCGGCAACGGAAAGTCCCGCTCGGGCCAGGGCTTTCTCGGCGGCGGGACCAGGCCCGGTCAGCATGATCGTCGGCTCGGTGGCGACGACTCCGGTGCTCAGGATGCGTGCGCGCGGCGTTAGGTCGAGGTCTCGTCCGATCTGCTCGCTGCCGATCAGCATCAGCGCCGCTCCGTCGACGATTCCCGAGGAGTTTCCGGCCGTGTGGACGTGATTGATGCGCTCCACCCAGTGGTATTTCTGTTGGGCGACGGCATCGAAGCCGCCGGCCGATCCCATCATCTCGAAGGATGGCGGCAATGCACCCAAGGAGTCGGTCGTCGTACCGGCCCGCGGATGTTCGTCCTTGTCGAGCAAGGTGATTCCGTTGCGATCGCGTACCGGTACCAAGGATCGGTCGAACGCGCCGTTGGCCTGTGCCTTGGCCGCTCGGGCTTGCGATTCGACGGCGAACGCATCGACGTCGTCCCGGCTGAAGCCCTCGACGGTGGCGATCAGATCGGCGCTGATGCCTTGTGGCACGAACCCGGTCGCGTAGGAGGTCTCGGGGTCCATCGCCCAGGCGCCGCCATCTGATGCCATTGGCACGCGCGACATCGATTCGACCCCGCCGGCCACGATGAGGTCCTCCCACCCGGAGCGCACCTTCTGGGCGGCCATATTCACGGCTTCGAGGCCAGAGGCACAGAAGCGGTTGACCTGGACGCCGGGTCCGGAGTGGATGAGGCCGGCGGCCAAGGCGGCGGTGCGGGGGATCACCGCGCCCTGGTCACCGACGGGGGTGACGACTCCGAGGACGACGTCCTCGATGCGAGCCGGATCCAGATTCGGGTTTCGGACCTGGAGCTCCTTCAGCAGGCCGACCACCAGGGAGACCGGCTTGGCCTCGTACAGCGAACCGGTCTTCTTCCCGCGACCACGGGGGGTGCGGATCGCGTCGTAGACGAAAGCCTCTGAACTCATGATGACACCATAACTGTCACAGTACATAGGTGACAGTGTTAGTGCCGTCACGTCTATAGTTCAGTCGTGACTTCGGCTAGTTCAGGTACCGCCTCCATCGAGGCCAGCGAGCAGTTCACGATCGATGAACTGGCCGCTCGGACAGGTATGACGGTACGGACGGTGCGCTTCTACGCCAGTCAGGGGCTGCTGGCCCCGCCGGTGCGGCAGGGGCGGATGGCCTACTACAACTCCGATCACCGGCTGCGGCTGGAGTTCATCCGTGAATTGCAGGACTACGGCTACACGCTGGCCAGCATCGAAGGCTTCCTGTCCAGGATCCCGGCCGGTACCAGCGCGAACGAGTTCGCGGTGCACCGAGCAATGGTCGCTCCGTGGACGCCGCAGGGAGGCCTAGAGGTCGATCGCCAAGCGCTGGAACGCCGGGCCGGGCAAGCCTTAGACGACGATGCGATCGATTTCCTGGGCTCGATCGGGGTCGTGGAACCGCTGGAGGAGGGCCGGTTCCGGATCTCTCCAGCCACTTTCGCTATAGGCATCGATGTCTTGCGGATGAATATCCCGAGGACCGTTCTGACCGAGGCGAGCCAGGTCCTCACCGAACATGCGGCGGCGGCCGCCGAGAGTCTGTCCGATGTCTTCCGGCGCGGAATCTGGGAACCGTACCTGCATGGAGACCTCGACGAGGTCGCTCGCGAACATCTCGGCGTGGCCGTTCATCGCTTGCGCACTCTCGCGTTGCAAGGATTGGTGACTGCCTTCGAACAGGCCGCCGACCGCGCGATCCGTGAACCGAGGGCGCAAAGGCGCCCCACGTGAGCGCCCCGCCGCCAGTCCCGCCGCCTGGGCCGGCGACGGGTGCGCAGCCAGCTCCGCCACAGCTCGACCAGACCTATCGCGATCAGGACTGGTACGGCGAGGCATTGACCTCGCGGACCTATGAAGGATGCACGTTCTCACAGGTCGATCTGACCGAAGCGATCAACAAGGGCAGTGTCTTTCACCGCTGCACGTTCACGAACGTCAAATTCAACGCCTCGTCACACACCGATGCCGCCTTCACACAGTGCACGTTCCGAGGCTGCAACTTCTTCGACGCCGAGCTGACCGGATGCAAGCTGGTCGGCAGTTCTTTCACCGACTGTGCCCTGCGTCCGCTGCGAGTCACCGGCGGTGACTGGTCTTTCGTGGGCCTGTCGGGCGCGGACCTTCGGGGGGCGCGGTTCGAGTCGGTGCGGATGCGGGAAAGCGACTTATCACGGGCCAACTGCGTGCAATCCGGTTTCACCGACTGCGACCTTTCCGGTGCTCAGCTCGACGGGATCCGCTTCGGCAAAGCGGATCTTCGCGGGGCCGACCTGAGTGCGTTGAACCCGCTCGCGGCCCAGGTGGCCGATGCCGTCATCCGCCCGGAGCAAGCCGTCGTGATCGCCCAGGTCTTGGGATTCCAGGTCCGAGACTGAGGCTTAGCGCTGGCGTTCGGGAGGTGCGGCAGGATGAGGTCATGACGCGATTCGGCATTTTCGCTCCGCAAGGCTGGCGCATGGACCTGGCCGGTATCGGCGATCCGGTGCAGCAGTGGGAGGCGATGACGGCCGTCGCGCAACGAGCCGACGAAGGCAGCTGGGATTCGCTTTGGCTCTACGACCACTTTCACACCATTCCGCGTCCGAGTTCGGAGCCGACGTTCGAATGCTGGACGGCAACGACGGCTTTGGCCCGTGATACCAAGCGAATCAACGTTGGGCAGATGGTCGGTTGCAATGGTTACCGGCAGCCGTCGCTGTACGCCAAGATCTCGTCCTCAGTGGACGTGGCGAGCCACGGTCGGCTCTACGCCGGGATCGGGGCCGGATGGTACGAGCAGGAATGGAAGGCCTACGGCTATGAATGGCTGAGCCTGAAGGATCGGATGGGTGCCTTCGCCGAGGCGGTCGAGATCGTGCACGGCATGTGGACGCAGGATGCGTTCCGCTTCGAGGGCAAGTACTACACGATCGATCAGCCGATCAACGAACCCAAGGGCGTTCGTAAGCCACATCCGTCCCTGTGGATCGGTGGTGGCGGAGAGAACGTGACGTTGAAGTTGGTGGCCAAGTTCGGCGATGCCGCCAACATCGGTGGCGGGAACCCGGAGGTCATCCGGCAGAAGATCGAGGTGCTGCAGCGTCACTGCGACGCCATTGGACGCGACAGCAGCGAGATCATCAAGTCGACCATTTTCATCTGGCTGCCGGTGACGGCCGGCGAGGACAAAGAGAAGGCGATCGAGCGGGCCATTGGCGGAGTGGATCGCAAGACCTTCGACGGCTGGACCTTCGTGGGCACCGCGGAGGAGATGAGCGGACGGGTCGAGCAGGCACTGGCCGCGGGGGCAGACTACGTGATCTTCTACGTGCCGGGGGTCGCGCGAGACCTCGATCTGGTCAACCGGGCCGAAGAAGTCGCGCTCCGCTTTGCCTGATAAGGCTGCCCGGATGGGCGTCACTTCAGAATCTGTGCATCGAAGCGTAATGAGCAGGTTTGCCAAGTCGTTGCAATGCAGTGGTGACGCCCCGCCTAATGCTCTGCGAATCGTCGTCTTAGGCGGTTAACGTCGCGCTTCGCGCTTATGTGGACACGACATTGGAGTCACGCAATCAGTACGCAGATACCTTCCCGCCGCAGTTTCAATCCCCGCCTCCCTGTCGAAACGAATATCGTCATCGGGCATTCGCCGCCGTACAGGCAGCCGTGTTTGGCAGTGCGCTGGCCCTATGCCTGTCAGCGTGCAGCCCGACTAGGACGAGGCCAGGCTCGGATTCGGCGCCCCTAACCGCATCGCGATCCGTTCCGGCTTGTCGTCACCTCATGGCGATCCTCCCCCGGGTGATGAACGGCGATGCTCGGGCCTCGACGGCGGGGAGCAACCCGGCCGTCTACGGAGACAGGCGAGAACGGGTGTGGTGCGGCGTCGCGCGGCCGGCTGAATTCTCATCGGCCAGCCTGCTGTTCGAGATAGCGGGCTCCTTCGGAGGTCCGGTGGTCTGGGTCTCCAGCTCTGACGCTCAACGCTTCACTGCCGTTGATCGCTCGGTATTCGTCGCGATAGACGTGCCGAAAGGGGTGACTCCGGAATTAGCAACGCTGTCGGCGACGATATCGACCGTCCTGCCCGCCGTGTGCACGCACGTGGTGGCCAGACAACTAGGCTCGCAATTGCCCCTATGCAGCAACCGCTGACCGCTCGCGCCATCAAAGCTTGGTTGTCGAACACGGCTCGGTCATCGCGGCGGCCCATCGGCCACAGGCGGGCGAAATCTCTACCCGTAAGTTTGACGGTTCGCCGTACGTGATCAAGGATCGGGCGCCGCGGGTGATCGTGATGAGTTTCATGGCCTCCTGGTGCGGTCCCTGCCAGAAGGAACTGCCGACGTTGCAAGGGTTCTACGCATCATCGGACCGCGATCAAGTGGATGTCATCGGCGTCGATACCAAGGACGGCAGCGCTGAAGGTGCCCAACAATGGTTGGCCGAGAACCACGTCAGCTTCCCGGCCATCTACGACGAAAATGGCCGAACTGGACTGCAGCTCGGCCAGTTGGCGATCGAGTTGCCGTCCAGTGTTCTGATCGACCGGCGCGGGCGTATCGCCGCTGTCTATCTGGGTGCGCTCAGCGCGCCGGATCTGGCTCGCTCGGTGGAAGGTTTGCTCGCGGAATCGGCTTAGGTGGTGGCCGCCTTCGCGGCTGCCTTCGTCTCTTTCTTGAACGCGCGGACCTTGGCCAGTGAAGCACCATCCACTACATCCGCGGCGGATCGAAACGAACCCGGTTCGCCGTAAGCACCGCTGGCCTCGCGCCAGCCCTCGGGCTGGACACCGAACTGCTTGCCCAGCAGGGCCGTGAAGATCTTGGCCTTCTGGGTGGCGAAGCCGGGCAGTCCAGCGATGCGACTGACGAGTTCCGGGCCGGTCGCCGCGGTCAGCCAGATCGAAGCGGCATCGCCGTCGTATTGAGCAACCAGTCCGCGGCACATCTCCTGAACCCGTTTGGCCATCGCGGCCGGGAACCGGTGCAGCGCGGGCACCTGCCGAAAGATCGCTTCGAACTGTTCGGGGTCGTACTCCGCAATCTGGCGGGCGTCCAGGGCGGTCACGCCCAGGCGCTCGGCCAGTACATGCGGCGACGTAAAGGCCTTCTCCATCGGGATCTGCTGGTCGAGCAACATGCCGATCAGCAGCGCCAGGGGATCGTCGGCCAGCAACTGATTGGCTTGCGGAGTGAAAGCAAGCTGCAGACTCATGGTGTCATTCTGACTCACGACGCCATCGGTCGTCTCAGCTGACCACCGCCGAGTGCCGCATCTTGCCGGAGGCAAGGTTTCAGGCGAGGCTTCGCACGGATTCGCGCCACTGAATCTCCGGTGAGATCACTTTTCGGCGCATCCGCTTGCCTGTGTCGATTGCCCGCAGAGTGCGCTGGGTGACCTCGTCGACGATCTCGTCGAACGGCCAGCGATAGCTCGTCAGCGGCGGACTCAGCAGCCTTGATACCCGGTGGTCATCGAAGCCGATTACCGACACGTCGCCTGGTACGTCCAGGCCCAACTGCTGCGCCGCGGCGTAGACGCCGTAGGCCATGGCGTCGGACAGACACAAAAAGCCGGTCGGCGGCTGATCGGTTTGCAGCAGTTCCTTGGCTACCGCGGCGGCCCCGTCGATGTCGTGCGGCGACGGATGTAGGCGAGCGTGCAAGCCCAAGCGGCCGGAAAGTGCGCGGACGACGTCCTCGGCCGGACGATCCGGCGTTGCGATCCCGGTGGGGGTCAGGACCGCGATATCGCGGTGGCCGTTGGCCGCCAATCGGGTGATCGCATCGGTCACGCCGGCTGCGTTGTCGAAGATCACGGCCGCGGCGGTCGGCGCGTGCGGCATCGCGTCCCCGAGGGAGATCAACACGGTTTGAGCCGCAATGCTTTTCCAGAACTCGCCGAGGGGATCGACCGGTAAGCAGATCAAAGCGTCGACGCGCTGATCCACCAACTGCTGAGCCAACGCGTGTTCGGAGCTGGGATCGTTGGAGGCGTCGACGAGCAAGGCATGCCGATCTACCGCGATGAACCGCCGTCCGATGGCGGCCGCGACGTCCTGCTGCCACATGTCTTCCAGGGAGCGGCACAGGACCCCGATGTACCCGGTCCGTCCGGAGGCCAGCGCCCGGGCAATCGGATTCACCTGATACCCAAGTCGGTCGGCCGAACGACGCACCCGATCCTGGGTTTCGGAGGGAACGTGCAGGCCCCGCAGGGCGTAGCTCACAGCGGCGGTGGATAAGCCGGTGTCGTCGGCAATGTCACGCAGCGTTGGGCGACGAGTCGGCTCGGGCACCGCGCCAGGGTACCTTGACACGATTCAGTGAACCGCTTAACCTAGTTCAAGTGAACCGGTTAACGCCGCTCAATACCAGCGTTGATGTCCATCAACACCTCTGGCCGACGGAATTCCTTGAGATTCTGCGTGCGCGCCGGGAGCCCCCCTGTGTCGAGAACTGGACCCTGTTCACCAGCACCGAGCCTCCTTACCAGATCGACCCGGCTCACCATGACGCGCAGGCCCGGCTGGCGGCGGATGATTTCGGCACGATCCTGCTTTCCTTCTCCAGCCCACTCGGCATCGAGGACCTCACCCCCGACGAGGCGCAACCATTGCTGGACGCGTGGCACCTCGGTGTCGCCGGTCTTGCGGGCCGATATCGCGGGTGGGCCGTCGTCACCCGCGAGGATCCGGATCTGGCTGGCATCAAGCATTGGCTGGAGCAGGGATTCGCGGGCATCCAGGTCCCGGCCTCATGGCTGGCCACGCCGGCCGCCGTCGAACGGCTCGATCCGATCCTGCGCGTTGCCCAGGAACTCAACGTCCCGCTTCTCGTCCACCCGGGCCTGGCGACCGCATCCGCACCGGAAACCTCAGGTGACCAACCCGGCTGGTGGGCGGCGATCGTCGACTACCCGGCCCAGCTCATGGCGGCCTGGTGGTCCTGGTGGCAGGCCGGTGTCGGGTGCTGGCCGGACCTGCGGGTCTGTTTCGCCGCCGCAGCCGGCCTGGCTCCGGCTCACGCCGAGCGATTCGCTGCCCGCAGCGGGAAGCCTTTCCGCCTGCATCCCAACACCTTTGTCGACACTTCGAGCTACGGACCACGCGGTCTGGACGCCCTCATCCGAGTCCTTGGCATCGACGCTCTCGTGCTCGGCAGCGACCGGCCCTACGCCCAGCCGACCGATCCGCACGCCGGGCCCGAAGCGACGCACGCCCTGCGGGTCACCAATCCGCATCGGCTACTGACAGGAGCACGGCTATGACCGCCACCGCCGAACCGATCCTTCCGGCCGGCGTAGCCGAACGCCTCGCAGCTGCCGCCGGCTCTCTTACGCTGGAAACGCTGCCCGAGCGCGATCTGGACAAGCGAGAGCTGATGCAGCTGGTTGCCGCGGTGGCCAGCAAGCCGGGGCTTTGGCAGACGCAGTTGGCGTTCTCCGACGGCGAGCGCCACTACGTTTCGCTGTATCGCGACGCACACGTGGATGTCTGGGTGCTCTGCTGGACCCGGCAGAACGACACCGGCTGGCACGATCATGATCTGTCCTCGGGTTCCGTCGGGGTAGTCCACGGAGCCCTCATCGAGCACAACCTGGCCATCGGGCGTGACTGCTATGCCACCGAGGTTCCAGCTGGCGACGTCTTCTGCTTCGGACCCGATCACATCCACCGGCTGACGGGCCTTCAGGACGGCACGGTGTCCATCCACGCCTACTCACCCCCGCTGTGGCGAATGGGCCAGTACACGGTGGCCAGTTCCGGTCTGCTCCGCCGGCAGTCGGTGTCCTATGCCAGCGAATTACGTCCGCTGGACGACATGCAATAGCCCGAAACACCCACGATCGCGCGGCCCGTAAGGTCATCGGGCGTGACTGACTTCCAGGACGAGCTGTGGGCCCGGATCGAGCACATCTATCGCGCGATCTGTGATCATCCGTTCCTACGGGGTCTGACCGACGGCACCCTGGACGAGGGCAAGTTCGCGTACTACGTACTGCAGGACGCCCACTACCTGCGTGATTTCGCCCGGGCGCTGGCCATCACGGCCGCCAAAGCCACCGATGACGATTCGATCGTCCAGTTCTGCCAGGACGCGGCTGGGGCGATTCTGGTCGAGCGATCTCTGCACGATGAATTCATCGACGGTTTCGGGCTGACTCCCGAGCAGGCGGTCGCCGTGCCGGTGCAGCCCAGCACTCTGGCCTACACGTCCTACCTGCTCCGGGTCGTGCACCAGGGCTCGTTCGCCGAGGCGGTCGCGGTGGTGTTGCCCTGCTACTGGATCTACGCGCGCGTCGGCGACGCGTTGCTGACTCAGGGATCTCCCGATCCGCGCTATCAGCGCTGGATCGCCACCTATGGAGGTGAGGAGTTCCAGGCCACGGTGTCTCGCGTGCTCGACCTCGTGGAGCGGATCGGCCGCGACCTGTCCACGATGGAGCGGAATCGATTCATCGAGCACGTGGTGATCACGGCCCGCTACGAGTGGATGTTCTGGGACGCCGCCTGGCGCTCCGAGGCGTGGCCCGCCTGGCCCGCCTAGCCCGACTGGCCCGCCTAGCCCGCCTGAGCTGCCTGAGCTGACTCGGGCCTAGCTGCCGGCCACAGCCGTCCAGGCGATGGTCAACTCGCCGAGTCGATGCCTTGATCCGTTGGACAACACGGGCCACCGATCGGCGACGGACGCGCAAGTCGCCTGCCAACGTTGGCGGGGTCCGAACACCGACAAGGCAGCGTGTCGATCCCACGTTGCATCCAGGTCCTGGAACAACGCATGGATCGGCTCACCGCAGACGTTGCGATGGATCAGCGCTTTGACCAGTCGTTCGGCAATATCGGACGGCCGCTGAATGGTGTCGAGCCGACTGAATAACGTCAGGCTCAACGGACGCTCGGCATCCAGTAGCACCCAACTGCCCCGTCGGCCCAGTTCGTCGCAGGTGCCTTCCACGATCATTCCGCCCGGGGCCAACGATTCCTGCATCGTGCGCCAGGATTGGGCGACTGCGTCCTCGGGATACTGCCGAAGGACGTTAGCGGCCCGCACGAGTACAGGGCGCCGTTCGGCGAGCTCGAAGCCGCCCCGTTCGAAGCTCAGGTCGGGGTGCGAAAACGGCTGGGCGGAGGCCACGCGCTCGATGTCGATTTCCAGGCCAAGAACGTGGACGTCCGGACGAACGCGCCGAAGACGGGCCAAGAGCTCGATGGCGGTGATCGGCGCGTGCCCGTAACCAAGGTCGACCATGAGTGGGCTGGCGGCGGTGCGCAGCCGGCCAGCCTGTTGGGTGGCTATCCAGTTGTCCATTCGCCGGAGTCGGTTGGGATGGGTAGTGCCGCGGGTCGGCCGTCCAAGCGCACGGGCCCGTCCCGCAGCGAGGCGAGGCTGTTTGCTCATCGGTGTGTCAACGACTCGCTCATCCGCTCCGATCACCCCGTCCCTTGGCGCCGGTCATCGTAGTGGCGGGTGGGTAGGCTCGGGGGCCGTGCCCCCAACGCTTGCCGAGCTCACCACGCTGCGCCTGGGCGGGCCGGCCGCCCGTATCGAGCGGGCGACCGAGTCGGATGAGTTGATCGAGCTGGTGCGCACGGCCGACAGAACTGACGAACCAGTGTTACTGCTCGGCGGTGGTTCCAATCTGGTAGTTGGCGACGATGGCTGGCCAGGCGTCGTGGTTCAGGTCGACACGCCCGGTATTCGTGAGCTCGATGATCGCCGACTGGTGGTCGAGGCCGGGGTCGAATGGGATCAGCTGGTGCGGCACACCTTGCAACGAGGGCTGAGCGGGCTGGAGACGATGTCCGGGATTCCGGGCCGGGTCGGGGCGACGCCGGTGCAGAACGTCGGCGCCTACGGGTCCGAGGTGGCCGACGTGCTGCGATCGCTGACGATCTATGACCGCGATACCGGTCAAGTGCAGGCGTGGTCGCCGCAGCGTTGCGGCTTCGGCTTCCGGACCTCGGCTTTCAAGCACACGGACCGTTACCTGGTTCTGGACGTGACGATCGAACTGGCGGTCTCGCAGCTCTCGAGCCCGATCCGGTATTTGGAGCTGGCCTCTCGACTCGGAATCGAGCCAGGGGCCACCGCTCCGGCCGCTGAGGTCCGCGAGCAGGTGCTTACCCTGCGCCGGTCGAAGGGAATGGTTCTGGACGCCGAGGACCACGACACCTGGAGCGTCGGCTCCTTCTTCGTCAATCCACTGGTGGATGTCGTCCCTGAGGCAGCGGCTGAGTGTCCGCACTGGGCCGCGGAGGGCAAGACCAAGTTGTCGGCCGCCTGGTTGATCGAGCAATCGGGTTTCCATCGAGGTTTCGGCCTGGATCGGCCCAACGCCACCGTTTCGGTATCAACGAAACACACGCTGGCTCTGACCAATCGCGGCGGTGCCCGCACGTCTGATCTGCTCGCGTTAGCGGCCGAGATCCGGGCCGGCGTCCAGGAACGGTTCGGTATCCAATTGGCACCGGAAGCGCATCTGCGCAATTGCGCCTTCTGACAACCTAAGCCGATAGGTAGGTTGATCCCCAGCCGATCAGAAGAGATCGGACAATTTGGGGGCAGAAATGTGGTGAACGCATGTCTGAGCAACGGGTGACGTTCACCGATGTTCTCCGCGTGCGTGAGTTCCGAGCCCTCTGGATCGCCGACACTCAGTCGGCGGCCGGCGACCAGCTGGCCAGAGTTGCCCTGTCGGTGTTGGTCTTCGAGAAGACCAACTCCTCGATGCTGACGGCCCTGGCCTATGCCCTCACGTTTTTACCCGCGCTGCTCGGCGGCGCGTTGCTGTCGGGCTTGGCTGACCGCTACCCACGGCGCACGGTCATGATCGCCTGCGATCTGATGCGTTCGGCCGCGGTGGCCGCCATGGCCTTTCCGATGACGCCGATCTGGTTGGTCTGCGTCATCCTGGTCTTCTCGGTGTTGCTCACTTCGCCGTTCAACGCGGCCGAGTCGGCCCTGGTGCCCGACATCCTCGCCGACGACCGATACGTAGTCGGTACCGGGTTGCGGACCATCACCAGCCAGCTGGCCCAGCTAGCTGGATTCGGTGGTGGCGGCATCATCATCGCGGCCATCGGTCCGCGGGCCGGTCTGGCCGTCGACTCGGTGACGTTCTTGCTGTCCGGGTTGTTGCTGTCGGTGGCGTTGAAACGCCGTCCGGCGGTGCGATCCTCGCAACGGTCGGTGGGGCAACGAACGGAGAACTACCGGGCAGCGGTGGCGGCCGGCTTCCGCTACGTGGCCCGCAAGCCCAAGCTGCGCGTACTGCTCGGGCTGGCCTGGCTGGCCGGACTATGGGTCATCCCGGAAGGTGTAGCCCCGGCCTACGCGGCCCAGCTGGGTGGTGGGGCCCGAGCGGTGGGGTTTCTGATGGCCGCTGCGCCCGCTGGAACCGCGCTTGGCGCCTATCTGTTCGTTCGCCTGGTCAAGGCGGAGTCCCGCCGGGGATGGATGCGACCGCTGGCCGCGGGCACGGGATTACCGCTGCTGGCGTGTGCTTTCAAGCCGGGATTGGCCGTGTCCTTGTTGTTGCTGTTCATCAGCGGTGTCTGTATGGCCTACCAGATCGAGGTAGTCGCCAACTACGTCCGGTCGGTCCCGGATGAGCTGAGAGGACGAGCCGTGGGAATCGCGGCCTCCGGCCTCACTGCGGTGCAAGGACTGGGAGTGCTCGCGGGCGGCGCGGTAGCCAACGTGTGGGATGCCCGGACGTCGATCGTGGTCGCGGGCGGGCTCGGCGCCGTTCTTGCTTGTTGGTTCGCCACGCGTTCTACCGGTTCCAGGTCGAGAGGTATCAGAACCAGGTCTCGGACCTCTACCACCGCGTACGCGAATTCCATCTAGTTGTTGGTGTGTGCAGTACTTACGGCCAACGCAGGTTGTTCACGGGTTTCGCCTTTCGAGGTTTGAGCGGGTGATGTTCGGGATGTGTGGGCTTAGGGCCAGCGAAGGTTGTTCACGGCAGGCCTCTTTCTGTCATCGGGTGGAGGTTTGCGGGCAGCACAAGGCCCGGGGTTACGGCCAACGGAGGTTATTCACGGGACACGCCTCCCTTCCGAGAGCGCGAAGATCAAATATATCCGGACAAAGCTCCCCAAATGCTCACGAACTCGGCGTCTCACTGGGGCAATACATTTGTTCGATCAGTATTGCGATTGGGCGGTTGTCCCCTTGTAAAATTTGTGGCTCCGGGGTCCTGACAACGTGTGAGGTTTGCGTTACTCTCGGTGTACGAGAAGGGGAGTCAGCGTGATGTTCGAATCTGACTCGGTGGTGTGATGCCGCCGAGCCCGAATGTCCGCGCTTGGGCGGTGTGGTCGACGCCCAAGCCGATGCTGTACTTCGTGCTGTCCGTGGACCTCTTTGTGGCGGGTCTCATCGCGTACCTCTGGTCGTCACCCTCAGTAACCATCGGCTCCGCCGCCAGAATGTGTGGACTGCTGGCCCTGGCCGTCCTTTTCGAAGAAGCTTCACGTCGGGCGCAGCGTCTGCGCGTCCGAATGGCCACCTACGGGCATGTTGATCTCACCTCCGTTTGGACATTTGCCGGTGCCCTAGTCCTGCCACCGCTACTCACCGCTGTTTTCGTTCCCGCTCTGTTCCTCTATATGTGGCTGCGGCACGAGCGGTCGACGGGCATGCGGGCCTACCGTCAGGTCTTCGGGACGGCCGCGGTGCTGCTGTCAGCCCTGTCGGGTCGTGCAGTCGTCAACGCCGACTGGTGGCACCAGGCCAACATCCCGGTCGGGGCGGCGGCCCTGGCCAGCGTCATCTTCGGCATCGCGGCCTACGTCGCCGTCAACACGGTGCTGATTCTGTCGGCCATCTACCTTGCGGTACGCCCGGTCCCGGTACGGTCGCTGCTCCAGTCCTCCCAGGAGGTCTGGCTCGAGGTGGCGTCGCTGTGCCTGGGCGGTCTGGCCGGCGTGGCGATGTTGCACGAGGCCTGGCTATCGGTGCTGGTGCTGCCGCCAATGGTTGTTCTTCAGCAAAGCGTGCTGACCAAGGAACTGGAACTGGCGGCAACGACCGACGCCAAGACCGGGTTGCTCAATGCGATTACCTGGCAGCAGCTCGCTCAGCGTGAACTGGGCCGAGCGCAGCGTGAGAATCAAGGCGCCTCACTGCTGATGATCGACATGGACAACTTCAAGCTCATCAACGATCAATACGGCCATCTCACCGGTGATGCGGTCCTGAAGGCGGTCGGGCTGTGCTTGTCCGACGAACTGCGTGACTACGACTCGGTCGGACGATTCGGCGGCGAGGAATTCGTGGCGCTGCTGGGTGGCGTCAACGCCGAGACCGCAGTCAACATTGCTAACCGGGTGCTCGACCGAATCCGCGTGATCGAGATCGAGGTTCGCGATTCGACCATTCCACTGCAGGGCCTATCCGCTTCGATCGGCATTGCCTGCTACCCCGAGAACGGGTCCGACTTGGAAGATTTGCTGCACACCGCCGACTCCGCGCTCTACCGGGCCAAGCACGCCGGACGCGACCGGGTGGAGCTCGAACGGTCTCGCAGCTGACGCTGGCGCCCGCTAGCTTCGCCGGGCCAGCTTGTAGGGCGTTGCCTGTGCCACTGGCTTGACGATGGCCAGATCGATGTTCACATGGGCTGGACGTGTGGCCACGAACGCGATGATGTCCGCGATGTCCTCGGCGGTCAGGGGCTCATCGACGCCGGCGTAGACGGCGGCGGCTCGATCGGCATCGCCACGGAATCGGACCAGCGAAAACTCTTCGGTAGCGACCAACCCGGGCGCTATCTCTGACAGTCGGATCGGCTGGCCGTTCAGCTCCAGGCGGAGCGTTTCCATCATCGCTCGCGCCGCGGACTTGGCCGCCGAGTACCCGGCGCCACCCTCATAGACGCTGTAGCCGGCGATCGATCCGGTCAGAATAATGTGACCGCCAGTAGTCGCGGCCAGGGCGGGCAGCAGCGCCTTGGTCACTCGCATCACTCCCAGCACGTTGGTCTCATACATCGCCAGCCAGTCCTCAGGACGGGCTTGAGCGACTGGATCGAGTCCGATTGCCCCGCCGGCGTTGTTCACCAACAGAGCCAGATCCGCTCCGACCGACGCGGCCAAATCGTCTACCGAATCCTGCGAAGTGACATCAACGACCATAGGTGTGATTTTGGGCACACCTGCTGATAATTCGGTCAATCGATCGGCGCGGCGAGCGCAAGCGATGACCTCGAAGCCCTCGACGGCAAGTCTGCGGGCTGTCGCCGCCCCGATTCCGCTGGATGCCCCGGTGACGACGGCCGTGCCACGGGAATGAGCCATGGCGTCATTCTGCCGATCAGCGGTTTCGGGCATGATCGAGGGTCGGGCGGTGTTGAATTGGGGAGCTGACCGAGCGACGGAGCATTCCGTCGTGCTGATCTGAGCCCGAGGAGGCAGTGTGCGACAGGGTCGCATCACCGCACATGGCGTGTTGCCGCAACGTGTAGCAACGATCAGTGTTCATACTTCACCGCTTGAGCAACCCGGTGGTGGCGATGCCGGTGGCATGAATGTGTACGTCCTGGAGACCGCACGTCGGCTGGCCGAATCAGGTGTGGAGGTCGAGATCTTCACGCGGGCCACGTCCTCGGATCTGCGACCAGTCGTCGAGGTCGAACCGGGAGTCACCGTGCGCCACGTGGTTGCCGGACCGTTCGAGGGCATGTCCAAGCACGAACTTCCCGGCCAGCTCTGCGCGTTCACCTCGGCGGTGCTGCGGGCCGAGGCCCAGCGCGAACCCGGCTGGTATGACCTCGTCCATTCCCACTACTGGCTCTCGGGTCAGGTCGGTTGGCTGGCCAGCGAACGCTGGGGGGTACCGCTGGCCCACACCGCGCACACCCTGGCCAAGGCCAAGAATGCCCGTCTGGCTGCCGGCGATACCCCGGAGCCGCTTTCGCGGATCGTCGGTGAGGAACAGGTGGTCGCTCAAGCCGACCGCTTGATCGCCAATACTTCGGACGAAGCCCGCCAGCTGGTCGACTGGTACGGCGCCCGTCCGGACCAGATCGCGGTCATCCCGCCCGGAGTCGACCTGCAGATGTTCCGGCTCGCCGACGCCTCGGCGGCCCGCACTCGGTTGGGAGTCCCCCCGGATTCGCTGGTGTTGTTGTTCGTCGGGCGCCTGCAACCGTTGAAGGCGCCCGACCTGCTGATCCGGGCGGTCGCACAGATCGTCGCCGAACGCCCGGATCTCGCCGACCGTCTCCAGGTGCTCGTCGTCGGAGCGCCGAGCGGCACCGGGCTGATCGAGCCGGAGGCCATGCCCAAGCTGGCCGCGGATCTCGGCATCGCCGACCGGGTGCGGTTCGAACCCCCGGTCTCTCGCGAGCTTCTGGCCGATTTCTATGCCGCGGCCGACCTGACCGTTGTCCCGTCCCACAACGAGTCCTTCGGGCTGGTCGCACTGGAGTCGCAGGCCTGCGGCACTCCGGTCGTGGCGGCTGCGGTCGGCGGACTTTCGACCGCCATCCGCGACGGCGTCACCGGCGTCCTGGTTCCCAGTCACCGAAGCAGGGATTGGGCGGGCGCCCTTACCCGGCTGCTGGATGCTCCGGGCCGCCGAGCTGAACTGGCCGCGGCGAGCCGCGGTCATGCGGAGCAGTTTTCGTGGCGCCACACCGCTGATGGTCTGCTAGTGGCCTACCGCGATGCCCTGATGGCCAACCAGAGCTCGGCCATGGCGGGTTCGGGCTGATGGGTGCCTCCGATGGCGGAGGCCGGACCGACCACGCCCACGTGATCCGTCTGGCCCTGGCCGAGGCTGAGGTTGAATACACCGAGCCGTCGGCTGGGGTGTTCGCGGCCAGCCTGCCCGGCCAGAAGCGCCTCAAGACGGCCTGTGTACTCACGCTGGGAGCTCAAGGGCTCTCCATCGAGGCGTTCGTGATGCGCCGTCCGGACGAAAACGTCGCTGAGGTTCACCGCTGGCTCTTGGCACACAATGCCCGAATGTTCGGCGTTTGCTGGTCGATCGACGATGCCGGTGATGTGTATTTGACCGGCCGGCTACCGCTGTCGGCCGTGACGATCGGCGATATAGATCAGGTGCTCGGGGCCGTGCTCGACTACGCCGACTCGTCATTCAACACCTTGCTGGAGATGGGCTTCGGATCCTCCATACGACGGGAATGGGCGTGGCGGACCAGCCGTGGAGAGTCCTTGGCCAACCTCAAGGCCTTCGAAGGATTCATCGAGCGGACGTCCTAGCGGCTCGCGCAGCTAGCAAGAGGGTGTGACGGCTGGTTCCGCACCGGTTTGGCAAGATACCGGACATGACCGCGACGTTGATATTGCTCCGCCACGGCGAGAGTGACTGGAACCTGAAGAATCTCTTCACCGGTTGGGTCGACGTCGACCTCACCGCCGGCGGCGAAGCCGAAGCTCGTCGCGGTGGCGAGCTTATTCGCGAGAACGGCCTCGAGCCGTGGGTCGTCCACACCTCGCTGATGCGGCGGGCGATTCGCACGGCCAACATCACCCTGGACGCGGCCGATCGACTGTGGCTACCAGTCCGGCGCACCTGGCGGCTCAACGAGCGTCATTACGGGGCCTTGCAGGGTAAGGACAAAGCCGCTGTGCGGGCCGAATTCGGCGACGAGCAATTCATGTTGTGGAGGCGCTCCTACGACGTGCCTCCGCCACCGTTGGCCGACGATGATCAGTATTCGCAGGTCTCCGATCCGCAGTACGCAGACCTGCTCGATCTGGTTCCGCGAACCGAATGCCTGGCCGACGTCGTGAGACGGATGATGCCCTACTGGTATGACGCGATCGTGCCGGACCTACGCCGGGGAACGGTGCTCGTCGTTGCCCACGGCAATTCGCTGCGGGCACTGGTGAAACACCTGGAAGGCCTCTCGGATACCGCGGTGGTCGACCTGAATATCCCGACCGGCATTCCGCTGCGCTACGAGTTGGACGAGACCACGCTCATGCCGTCCGCACCCGGACAGTATCTGGATCCGGAAGCGGCCGCGCGAGCTATCGATGCCGTGGCGAATCAAGGCAAAAAGTAGCGGCCCGCAGCGGGCGATTCGCAACTAGCCGGTGGTGCCGTTGCGAACCGCAGCCGAGCCGGCTGGCATCTCGCCGGTGGCGATGAACACGATTCGACGAGCGACGCCCACCGCGTGGTCGGCGTAGCGCTCGTAGTAGCGGCCGATGAGCGTCATATCGATCGCGGCTTCGGTGCCGTGGGTCCAGTTCGGCGAGAGCAACAAGGTGAACAGCTTGCGGTGCAGGGCGTCCATCGAGTCGTCCTCGGACTCGATGGCCTGCGCCAGTTCCACATCGCGACCCTTGACGACCTCGGCGACCTTGTCGACCAGCGACAGGGCGACCTGGCCCATCTGGGACACGACATCTCGAAGTTCCGGTGGCACCGCGATATCCGGGTAGCGCATTCGGGCGACTTTGGCCACGTGCAGGGCCAGATCACCCATCCGTTCGAGGTCGGCGACCAGATGCAGGGTGGTGACAAGGACGCGCAGGTCGGTCGCCACGGGCTGTTGTAGCGACAACAGCAAGAACGTCCTAGCCTCGAGGTCCGCGCGCAGGGCATCAATCGCGGTGTCGTCACTGACGACCCGCTCCGCCCCATTGAGGTCCCCGTCCAGCAGGGCATTGGTGGCTCGCTCCATGGCGGTGCCGGCGAGGTGGGTCATTGCGACGAGTGAATTGCCGATCTCGTCGAGTTCATCGTGATAAAGGTCGCGCATGCCTCCAGCCTAGGGCCTCAAGTGTGCATGTGGGCACTGGTGGATGAATGGCGAGAAGATGTCCGGTGAACAGCGCGTAACGGCAAGTTTTACGGCTGCTCGCGGCGTATTCCGGTCGTCGCGGCCAACGTACGATTCGATTGTGACCGTGGTTGAGGTGATTGCCTCCTTCCTGGCTGGGGCGGCGATCGCCCTTGCGCTCACGCTGACGCTGGTGAACCTGCTGCGGCGCTCGCGTCCGGGTGGCGCCGGAGCGATCACCGCTGGTGATCCCGCCAAGGCCCCGATCGCTCCCCGGGTGCTGCGGGCGCTGGACGTCGGCGTGGTGGTGATGGACCGCGACGAGAACGTTGTCTTCGCCAACCCGGTGGCCGAGCGAATGCGGGTAGTGGAAGATCAGCGCCTGACCCTGCCCGTCCTCAGCGGACTGGTGCGGGCGGTGATCGACACCGGGCAGGCCGATGACGAGACGGTGGATCTGGCCGCCGCCCGTGGTGGGCCGGAATACCTGACCTACCTCGTGCGTGCCCTGCCGCTGTTCGACGGGACGCGCGTCGGGTCCATCGTGCTGAGGTTCTCCGACATCACCGATGCTCGCCGGTTGGAGCGGGTCCGGCGAGACTTCGTGGCCAACGTTTCTCACGAACTCAAAACACCGGTCGGTGCGCTGACGCTGCTGGCCGAGGCCGTGCAGGACGCCGCCGATGATCCAGAGGCCGTGCAACGCTTCGCGGCCCGCATGCAGCGCGAGGGCGCGCGCCTGGGACGCCTGGTGCAGGAACTCATCGAGCTGTCTCGGCTGCAGGGAGCCGAAGCACTGCCCGGCCCGGAACTGGTGAGCGTGGACGCGGTCGTGTCCGAGGCCGTGGACCGAACTCGGCTACTGGCCGAGCAGTCCGGCATAACCGTGATCGATCGCGCCGAACCAGGATTGCGCTTACGGGGTAACGAAACTCAGCTCGCTACGGCCTTGGCCAACCTGATCGACAATGCGGTGGCCTACAGCTCCCACGGCACCCGGATCAGCGTGACCGCCCGTCGCTCGGTGGACGACGACGGGATCTCGTGGGTCGAACTGGCGGTCAGTGATCAGGGCATCGGAATTGCTGAGGCTGAGCTGGACCGCGTCTTCGAGCGCTTCTATCGAGTCGATCAAGCTCGGTCGCGAGCCACCGGCGGAACCGGCCTCGGGCTGGCCATCGTCAAACACATCGCGACCAACCATGGCGGATCGGTGTCGGTGTGGAGTGTGCAGGGTTCCGGTTCCACCTTCACGATCAAGGTGCCGCTGGCCCAATATCCCGCCGGTGCGGTGCCACCCGAGCGGGCCGAGAATTCCGTGGTCGGCGTGGAGGAAACCTCGCGGCCAGCTGCACCTGCAGTTCCATCTCATCAGTGATGTTGACCGAAAGGACGTATCCGTGAGCCGGGTACTAGTTGTCGAGGACGAAGAGTCGATCTCCGATCCGTTGTCTTACATGCTGCGCCGCGAGGGGTTCGAGGTCGCCGTGGCGTCCACCGGTCCCGACGCGTTGGGAGCTTTCGACCGATCCGGGGCCGACATTGTGTTGCTCGACCTGATGCTGCCGGGCCTATCGGGGACGGAGGTGTGCCGCTCGCTGCGGCAGCGGTCCAACGTCCCGATCATCATCCTGACTGCACGGGACTCTGAGGTCGACAAGGTGGTCGGTCTCGAACTGGGAGCCGACGACTACGTGACCAAGCCCTTCTCGCATCGGGAGTTGATCGCTCGGATTCGTGCCGTGATGCGCCGCGGGGCTGAAGCGGAGGAGTTGCTGACAGCGACCTTGGAGGCCGGACCGGTTCGGATGGATGTCGAGCGCCACACGGTGGCGGTGGACGGGATTGCCGCCTCGCTTCCGCTCAAGGAGTTCGACCTGCTGGAACTGCTGCTGCGCAACGCCGGCCGGGTTCTGACCCGGGGCCAGCTCATCGATCGGGTGTGGGGAGCCGACTATGTCGGTGACACCAAGACACTGGACGTGCATATCAAGCGGCTTCGGTCCAAGATCGAACCTGATCCGGCCAATCCCAAGTTTCTGCTGACGGTTCGTGGACTGGGCTACAAGTTCGAGGCCTGATCGCTGCTCTGGGCGAGTTCGCGTGCGGTCTTCGTGGCCGGATGCTCGGCGACCAGGCCCTGGGCCAGCCGTAGTTCGCACAGTCGGCTCAGCTCGGCGTAGGCGGGTTGGCCGATAAGCGCGGCGATCTCCGGACCGTAGGTCCGGTAGAGCGGATCGGCGGCAACGTGAGCTTCCGGCGAGGAGGTGCACCACCAGTGCAGGTCGTGCCCCCCTTCGCCCCAACCGCGTCGGTCGAACTCCGTAATGGAGGAAACCAGGATGCGGGTCTCGTCCGGACGGTCGATCCATTCCTGCTCGCGCCGTACCGGGAGTTGCCAGCAGACCTCGGGCTTGGTGTCGAGCGGATGCAGTCCTTCACGCAGCGCCAGTGCGTGCAGTGAACAACCTTCGCCACCGGGGAATCCAGGACGGTTGAGGAACACGCATGCGCCCTGCACCCGGCGAGTTCGCAAACGGTCCTCGTCATCGCCTACCGAATCCTTCTCGGTGATGCCCTTCTTCTGGCCGACCTTGCGAAACTCCCACTGCTCAGCGGTCAGCTGCCTGGCGTACTTGCGGACCCGCTTGAGGTCGTCGCTGTCGGAGAAGAATGCTCCGTGGCTGCAACAGCCGTCCGAGGCTCGTCCTTCGATGACGCCGTGACAGCCGTTGCCGAAGATGCACGTCCACCGAGAACACAACCAGGTCAGGTCAGCGCGGATGTGATGTTCCGGATTGGCCGGATCGGCGAACTCGAGCCACTCGCGCGAAAAGTCGATCGACGTTTCCGAATCGCGCGGATGCTTCTGCTGGATCAGGGGCAGGTTTCGGCGGGCCACAGCCGCTGACTGTACTAGCGTGACCGTATGCGGCTCGGCGTGCTCGATGTTGGATCCAACACGGTTCATCTGTTGGTCGTCGATGCTCACCTCGGAGCCGAGCCGACGCCGCAGCTGTCCCGCAAGAGTGTGCTGCGTCTGGCTGAGCACATCAGCAAGCGCGGGGACCTCGACCGAGAGGGTGCGGACGCGTTGGTCGGTGCCTGTCTGGGTGCCCGACGCCAAGCCGCTGAACTGGGTTGCGAGGAGCTGTTGCCGTTCGCGACCTCCGCCGTGCGGGACGCAAGGAACTCAGCCGAAGTGCTCGCGCGGGTCAAGGACGAGGCCGGCGTCGACCTGGAGGTACTCCCCGGCGACGACGAGGCCATTCTGACGTTCCTGGCCGTGCGGCGCTGGTTCGGCTGGAGTGCTGGACGACTGCTGTGCCTGGACATCGGAGGCGGGTCTCTGGAACTCGGCACCGGTAACGACGAAGTGCCGGAGGTCGCTCTGTCCATTCCGGTCGGTGCCGGACGCCTGACCCGGGAGTGGCTTGACGGCGATCCTCCGTCGCGCGAATCGATCCGCAAACTGACCGAACACGTGGCCGGTGAGCTGGCCAATCCGGCCAAGATGCTGCTGGCCGCAGGCCAGCCCGACCGGGTGGTGGCGACCAGTAAGACCTTCCGGACGCTGGCTCGCCTAGCCGGAGCCGCGCCGTCGGTGGCCGGGCCGCGGGCCTTCCGCAGTCTGCAGATCAACGGATTGCGCCAGATCATCGGATTCATCTCGCGGATGTCCTCGGAAAATCTGGCCGAGCTCGACGGGGTGTCGGCCGCCCGGGCCCACCAGACACTGGCCGGGGCGATCGTGGCCGAACAAGCGATGATGGCCCTCGGGGTGACCGAGTTTCAGCTGTGCCCGTGGGCGTTGCGCGAAGGTGTCATTCTGCGCCGCCTCGATCACATCGGTTGATTTGATCGATCTTCCTCGCCGCATGGTTAGCCTGAAACAATGACGGCACGGATCGGACTGTCGACGGCGTCGGTGTATCCCGAATCGACGGCGGCCGCGTTCGAGATCGCCGCCCGGTTGGGTTACGACGGGATCGAGGTCATGGTCTGGACGGACCCGATCAGCCAGGACCCGCTCGCCATCAAGCAATTGTCGGACTATCACGGCGTGCCGATACTGGCCATTCATTCGCCGTGCCTGGTGATCACCCAACGGGTCTGGTCGCCCGATCCCTGGATCAAACTCCAACGGGCTCGGCAGGCCGCGGAGCTGCTCCAAGCTGGGACGGTGGTCATTCATCCACCGTTTCGCTGGCAACGCGACTACGTGCGGTCTTTCGCTGACGGGATCAAACGAATGTCGCAGGAAACCGAGATTCGATTCGCGGTCGAGAACATGTTTCCGCTGCGGATTCGGGATCGGGTGTTCTCGCCCTACCTGCCGAGCTGGGACGTTGCCGGCATGGCCACAGTCGAGCCGCAGTCGGCGTACCGGCACTTTACCCTTGATCTGTCGCACACTTCGGTTTCGATGTCGGATGCCGAAGCGATGCTGTCCGGGATGGGTGAGGCGATGACTCACCTGCATATCGCGGACGGCACTGGCCTGCCCAAGGACGAACACCTCGTGCCGGGAAGGGGAAACCAGCCCTGCGCGGAAATCCTGCGGACCCTGGCCGCGCGGGACTTTGACGGCAACGTGATTGTGGAGGTCAACACCCGGCGCGCACCGAGCCGGGAGGAACGCGAAGCGGATCTGGCTGAAGCACTGACCTTCTGTCGTGAACAGTTGGCGCCGTCTGCGCATCCCGGCTGAGATCAGTGTCGGCCGATGCGATGATGACGCCATGGTGAGCATCTCTGGTGGTCTGGCGATCGTCGGTGGCGGCAAGATCGGTGAAGCGTTGGTAGCCGGTCTGCTCCGCGAGTCCGGTGGCGGGCTCAAGCCAGATCAGATCGTCGTCGTCGAGAGTTATCCGGCGCGCCAGGACTATCTGCGCCAGACCTACGGCGTCGAGTGCCTAGGTCCGGCCGAGGCGACCCGTCGCAGCACCACGGTGATCGTTGCCGTGAAACCGCAGGACGTCGATGCCGCCTTGCAGCAGATCTCAGGGTCGATCACCGCGGCCCATTTGGTGGTGTCCGTCGCCGCCGGCGTGACGGTCGCCCAGCTCGAGCGAGGTCTTCCCTCCGGCACATCCGTGGTTCGCGGCATGCCGAACACGCCCGCCTTGGTGGGCCACGGGATGACGGCCATCAGTGGTGGAACCTCGGCTACGGCCGACAACCTTGACCTGGCCGAGCAATTGCTGGCCTCGGTCGGCAAGGTCGTCAGGGTGAGCGAGCCTCAGCTGGACGCGGTGACAGCGATCTCCGGCAGCGGGCCGGCCTACTTTTTCTATGTGGTCGAGGCGATGATCGAGGCGGGCGTGATGCTCGGATTACCGCGTCCGCTGGCCACGGAACTCGTCATTCAGACGGCGGCCGGCTCGGCCATGATGTTGAGCGAGTCCGGCGAACATCCGGTTCAACTGCGCGAGGCCGTCACCAGCCCGGGCGGGACGACGATCGCGGCGATCAGAGAACTGGAAAGCCACGGGGTCCGGGCCGCGTTCATGGCGGCGCTCGCCGCGGCTCGCGACCGTTCGGTGGAGTTGGGTCAGTAGTTCCTCGGCGATCGTCCGGCGGAACACCGCAACCCGCCGATAGCCCGGTTTATAGGGCTTTAGGCGGCTTAAGCGAGCATCGACACGCCGTACTACCGACAATCCCCCGAAATTGGTGCGGAACATGTATCGCACTAGCCCCATCCGTACCGCTACTCTCCCTACAGCACGTGCGTGTCAGGTTGCCGGAGGGGAAGCCGGCGCACTGTCGCGTGCCGAAAGCACGGTGAAGAATGACACGGTCCACTGATGGACTCAACAACGATGGCCTGCGCGAGGTGCGGTTCTTGACCGTCGCCGAGGTGGCCGCCGTCATGCGCGTCTCGAAAATGACGGTGTACCGCATGGTGCACGCCGGCGAACTGCCCGCGGTCAGGGTCGGTCGTTCCTTTCGAGTACCGGAAAAGGCGGTCCAGGAATACCTCAAGGGGGCCTTCTTCGAGGCTGGCTGATCGCTGCTCATTCGGACTGGCCGGCCGCGCACGGTAGGGTGAGTGCACTTCACGCGCGCTTGGCCAGACTCGCAGCATGACGCTGGCGATATGGGCGTTTGCGCGGGGCTAATCGTCGAAAGACCAAGACTGCTAGCGAGGGTGGGTAATGGGTTCTGTCATCAAGAAGCGGCGCAAGCGGATGGCTAAGAAGAAGCATCGCAAGCTGCTGAAGAAGACGCGCGTTCAGCGCAGAAACAAGAAGTAGCTACCGCACCCACGGTGCGTTCGCCGGCTCCCCACCCCTGGTGCGGGAGCCGGTGCCGTTTGCGCGGCGCGGACCGGTTTCTACCGGCGTTGCCGCCTGGAGGTCTCGCTCCGACGTCCCACCGCGATCCCGGCCGCTACGGCTCCACTGAGTACGCCCAGGGCCAGAGCCGCCGGGATCCCGACTCGCGCGACCTTGCGACCGTTGCGGAAATCCCGGATCTCCCAGCCACGACGCTTGGCCTCGTCTCGCAGCGCTGAATCGGGATTCACCGCCACCGGCCGTCCGACCAGCGACAGCAACGGAATGTCATTGATCGAGTCGGAGTAGGCGGCGCACTGCTTCAGGTCCAGTCCCTCCGCCTCGGCCAGTTCCCGTACGGCAGTCGCCTTGGCCTCGCCGTGCAACAGATCGCCGATCAGATGCCCGGTGTAGGCGCCGTCCACCTGCTCGGACCGAGTGCCCAGTGCTCCGGTCAGTTGAAGTCGTCGGGCGATGACTTGGGCTAGTTCCTCCGGTGTGGCGGTCACCAGCCAGACGCGTTCGCCAGCGTCCAGATGCAGCTGGGCCAGCGCCCGAGTGCCCGAGTAGATCCGTCCGGCAATGGACTCGTCATAGATTTCCTCACCCAGCGCCACTATCTCGGCCACCGACTTACCGGCTACGAAGGCCAAGGCTGATTCACGAGCTTGGGCGATGTTTTCGGCACCCTCACCGCCGACCCGATACCTCAGTTGCTGCAGGACGAACCGGGCCAAGTCGCGGCTGGAGAAGAACTTGCGGGCAGCCAAGCCCTTGGCGAAATAGAAGATGGAAGCACCGATGACCACGGTGTTGTCGACATCGAAGAAGGCGCCGGCGAGTGGGTTGGGCGTCACGGTCAGAGCGTGCTCGACCTCGGCCGCAGCCGACCCCACTTGCGAGCTGCCCATGTCGGTCAGCCTAGCGAGGTCCGTCTCATCACCGGTTGGTGAAGTCAGTTCACCGTGACTGGGCCAGGGAAATTCAGTGGCGGCAGCGACACGGAGACACCCCCCGGCCCCACGCTCACGCTCACCCCGGGTAGGCCGACCCCCAGCCCGTCCGATCCGGTCGACAACGATGCACCGGGGGCCTGGCCGGCCGCGGTTCCGCCCGCGCCCGCCTGGCTTGCGGATCCGCCGCTCAAGCTGGGCAGCGGGCCGCCGAGACCGCCCGAAGCGGCTCCGGTGCTGCCGCCGGATCCGGAGGTCGATCCTGGGGCCGACGTTGTTCCGGGGCCGCCAGGCTGACTCGAACCGCCGGTGCCACCGCTGGGCGTCGACGGCAGGGTCCCGGCTCCGCCGATCGAGGTGCAGGGTGAGCACGGGATCGGCCCGAGGTCATCGGAAACGGCACTGGACAAGCACGGGCAGCCGAGGTTGGCTTTGAGCGCCGCCGCCCGCGAGCTGATGCGCTGCAGCAATGTGAGCGAGCTCTGGGCTCGGTCATGCAGCGTGCCTGCGGGGATGCTGCCCAGAATCTTCGTCAGATCGCTCCGCTGCGCCGGAAGCCAGGCATCCAGCTTGGTGAGCTGATCGGCTGACAGCTGGGCAACAGTGGCCTTACCGAGAAGCTGCATGCCGCTGCGACTGTCGCTGTCGGCCCGATCCAACGTGTCGGTGATCAGCTTGGTGTTGTGAGCGCTGACCGGCCGGGACGCCGACGCTGACTTGCCCAGCAGATCGATCACCTCGCCGGCGCGCTTGGACGCCAGGTCGAGGTAGGCGCGGCCCTTGTCACCGTCGCCGCTGGCCAGCGACAGCTGGACGTTTTCGCTGGCGCGCTTCACCGAATACAGCGAATCGCCTGGAAGAGATCCACTGCTGATCCAGACCGCCACCCCGAGCAGCAACACGAGAGCGGCCGCCGCCGCGGCGAAGGCTAGCAACGGACGGCGAATGGCGGCCAGCACCCCCACCCCGACGGTGCTTACCGCCCGGGTGCGCGGCCTGAGCGTCTCGCTTTCGGGCCGGGCGGCCGACTCGCTCACAACACGCGCTGTGATTGCGACCAGTTGGGTGCGTAGTTCGCTCTTGAAGCGATTGTCGGCAACCGGTCCGATCGGAAGGTGACGCAGCCGCACGATGAGGTCGTCATGGGTGTCGGCTGCCCCGTCACGACCGTGAGAACCGGCGGTGAATCGTCCGGTGCTCACGAGCTTTTCCTTAGCCACATCTCGGTCAACGACGACGAGTGCTCAGTGGTTACGTCGTACTGGCCAGTAGCTTGCCTCATCGGAGCTCGTCTGCGAGCAGCGAGGCCAGCCGCTTGACCGCTCGGTGTTGCAGGGCCTTGATGGCACCGTCGTTCTTGTGCATGACGTCGGCTGTCTCGGCCACCGACAGACCGTTGAGGAACCGCAGCACGATGCATTCCTTCTGCTCCTCATTGAGCAGGTTGACCGCTTCGATCAGGCGCGCGTTGGTCAGTCGGGTCAGCACGGTGAGTTCCGGGCTGGGTTCGCGGTCATCACCCTCGATTAGGTCCGCGGTCGAGAGCTCCAAGCGAAAGCGGGCCGATTTAACGTGGTCGAAGACGATGTTGCGGGCGATCGTCATGAACCAGGCCCCGATGTCGCGGCCCTGGTAATTGATGCTCGTTATCCGGCGCAGCGCCCGCAGGAAGGTCTCAGACGTAAAGTCCTCGGCCAGAGCGCGGTCGTTGATGCGATAGAAGATAAAGCGGTAGACCGAGTCGACGTAACGGTCGTACAGCTTGCCGAAGGCCTCCCCGTCGCCACCCTGCGCGGCCACGACCAGTGCCCACATCTCGGCGTGATCGGCTTCGATGCCGTTGACCGGGTCGGTTTCGACCGGTTGCGAGGACTGGCCGCCAACCGGGCCGCGGAGCGCGTCCGAATCCGACCGGGGCGCGGGCCGGGGGTGAATGGGTTGCTTGATCCCGACGGGCACGCCCGGCGAGATGCTCTGGGCAACGAGATTGATCAGGGCTGACCAGGGCTGGATGAGGTTGGCCGGCTCAGCGATCGAGCATGCGAACGTTCCACCTGACGCGCCTACGGACATAGCGGTAAATCTCATCGCTGCTGGTGCTCTTCCTAATGCGCACTCCCGCACTTTTCTGTGCAGATGAAATCCCCGTGTGGTCACGGTACCCCGGCCGGGGACGGAACACGAGATTCTCGAGGATTTATCTGGCTAGGCTGGATAACGGTTCACATCTCGGCGGTCAGCACTCAACTCGGGGCAGCCGATCCAACAGCGTCGGACGGCGGCCTACCACGATGTCTCTCCACCATTCCGAATCCTTGGGGGATTTGCTGCATCGCGCCGTTCTGGCCGACCCCGACGGGCTGGCTGTCATCGATGTAAACACTCGCTGGAGCTGGGTTCAGCTTCAAGACACGGTGAGGATCATCGCCGCCGCTCTTGCTTCCTACGGGGCCGAACCGGGTGACCGAGTCGCTGTCCAACTACCTACGTCGGCGGAGTTTGTAGCGGTGTATCTCGGTGCTCTGCGGGCTGGCCTGGTCGTGGTACCCGTGAATCCGGCCTACACCGCGCCCGAACTGAGCCACATCCTGGGTGATTCCGGTGCGCGCCTGCTTCTCACGTCCTCAGCCGAGGCCGTTGGGGCCGGCTCGGGGTTGCGACTCGAGCATCCGGGACTGGACCGGATTCTCGTGTTGGCGCGATCGGGCGCGGACGCGGTCGGCGGCGTGGCTCAGTTGCTGGCCGATGGCACCGACGCTGACCCGGTCGAGCGTGAACCCCGAGGTGAGGCGTTGGCCGTCCTGCTCTATACCTCGGGTACCTCTGGACGGCCGAAGGCGGCCATGCTCCCGATGCGGGCGCTGATGGCCAACCTGGCCCAGCTCGACCGGGTCCACCCGCCCCTGCTGACGGCGTCCGACACGGTGTTTGTGCCGCTGCCCTTGTTCCACATCTTCGGTCTCAACGCCGGTCTCGGAATGGCCTTGTCGGCCGGAGCGGGCATGGTGCTGGGCGCCCGATTCGATGCCGATTCGAGCCTGCACACCATCCGGTCCGAGGCAGTGAGCGTCGTTCTCGGCGCGCCGCTGGAATTCGCCGGGTGGGCCGGTCACCCGGACTTCTCCGCGTCCTTCGGCGGGGTTCGGCTCGCGCTGTCCGGTTCGGCCCCCCTGCCGGCGGAGCTGGTCGCCCGCTACTGGGACGTCGGTGTGCCGTTGTGTGAGGGATACGGTCTCACCGAGGCGGCGCCCGTGGTGACCTGCAATGTGATGCCCGCCGGAGATCGGCTCGCCGAGCCGAAGGCGGGCTCCATCGGACGTCCGATACCAGGCGTCGAAGTACGCCTGAACGACGCCGCGGACGAGGAGGTCGAGGTCGGCGACCTCGGCGTCATCCAGGTGAAGGGTGACAACCTGTTTCAGGGGTACTGGCCCGACGGGCAGGATGGTCCCGACGCCGACGGCTGGTTCTCCACCGGTGATCTGGCGGTGGCCGACGACGACGGCGATCTGTACCTCGTCGGCCGGCGTCACGACCTGATCCTCGTGAACGGATTCAACGTGTACCCGGCCGAGGTCGAATCGGTCCTCGCCCGCGCCCGGGGGGTCGCGGAGGTCGCGATCATGGGTGAACCGAACTCCGACGGGGTGGACGAGGTGGTGGCTTACGTGGTGCCTGAGCCGGGGGCCGAGCTGGATCCCGAGGACATTCTCGACCTAGCCACACGGTCGCTAGCCCGCTTCAAGCTGCCGCGTCGAATCGTCGAGGTCAATGCCCTGCCTCACACCGCAACCGGAAAGGTAATGAAGTGGCGCCTGCGCCAGATCACCGAGTAACCCTGATCACGCGAAGCGGCTGTCATCTGTGCGAGGACGCTGAACGAGTGATCGCCCGAATGGCCGCCGAACTGGGTTTCGAGTCCGAGCTGGTGGACGTCGATTCCGATCGGGCGCTGGCCAACAGCTATGGCGATCGGGTGCCGGTAATCCTGGTGGACGGCTTGGAGCACGGGTATTGGCAAGTGGAAGAGGCGCGGCTGCGAGCCAAACTGAACCGCTGATCCGTCCCGGCTTGTGGGCCGATACGTCCCACGATGTGAGCCCTTTACCATAGTCAATATCGATTTTGTGAATGCCTTCACAAGGGCGTACCGTTCCTCGCTGTCAACCCGCTATTACCACAGTTGTCATCGAGTCTGGTCACCGCGCAGGGTTTGCCGGTTTTGGCAGTCCGGCGAGCGGACCTCCGAGCTGACAGTGGTGCTTCGAGGAGAACATGACCGCCCACCGCAATCAGCTGAAAGCGGTCAGCCCGTCAGCTGACCAGCGTTCAACTGCTGTCGCGGCTGCACCAATGATCAACGCCAGCACCGAGGCCCGCGCAATCCCCGACACACGGGTAATCCCGGAAGCCACGGTTGCTCGACTGGCCACTTATCTGCGGGTCCTGACCGGTCTTGGCGAACGCGGCACCTCCACGGTGTCCTCGGAAGCCCTCGCGGTGGAGGCCGGTGTCAATTCGGCCAAGCTTCGCAAGGACCTCTCATATCTCGGCTCGTACGGTGTTCGGGGTGTCGGCTACGACGTGGCCTCGCTGACCAATCACATTCGAACCACCCTCGGGCTGCACGAGAATCGAGCCGTTGCGCTGATCGGAGTCGGTCACCTCGGCCAAGCCTTGGCTGGCTACGCCGGCTTCGCCTCCCGCGGCTTTCGCATCGCTGCCGTGATCGATGCTGACCCCGGCCTGGTCGGCACCCGGCTGCGCGGTCTGGTGGTTCGGCACGTCGAGGACCTCGACGAGGTCGTCCGATCGGAAAACATTGCGATCGCCGTCCTGGCTGTTCCGGCCTCGGCCGCGCAGGACGTGTGCGACCGACTGGTCATGGCCGGCGTCACCAGCATCCTCAACTTCGCCCCGACGGTGCTCAACGTGCCCAGCCATGTCGACGTCCGCAAGGTCGATCTGGCGGCCGAGTTGCAGATCCTGAGTTTCCACGACAACCGCAAGACGCTGCGAGGCGACTGCGTGGCCGAGGGGGTCTCATGAGCCTGCTCGTGGTGGGACTATCCCACCATTCGGCGCCCGTGCCGGTCCTCGAGAAAGCCGCTATCACTCCGGACGCCATGAACAAGGTTCTCGATGAGCTGCACCGCAGCGATTCCATCTCTGAGGTGATGGCGCTTTCGACCTGCAACCGGATCGAGATTTACGCCGACGTGGCCCGGTTCCACCCGGCAGTCGTCGAGATCTCGACCGTGCTCGCTCGGGCCGCCGGCATGGACGTCCACGACCTTGGTGCCCACCTCTATGTGCACTTTGCCGAGGCAGCGACGGAACATCTGCTGCGGGTTGCTGCGGGCCTGGACTCGATGGTGGTCGGGGAATCGCAGATTCTCGGACAGGTGCGTACGGCTTATGCCAACGGTACGGAATTGGCCACCGTCGGGCGGGTCCTGCACGACGCCAGCCAGACCGCGTTGCGAGTAGGCAAGCGAGTCCACGCCGAGACGGGCATCGACCGGGCCGGGGCCTCGATCGTGTCGGTGGCGCTGGGGCATGCCGAAGAACTGTTGGGCGATCTCAGCACCAAGCGGTTCGTCCTGGTCGGCGCCGGTTCGATGGGTGCGTTGAGCGGGGCGAGCGTCCAGCGACTGATCGGCGGCGGGGACGTCGACGCCGTGGTCTTCAACCGCACTTTCGAGCGCGCAGAGCGACTGGCGAACAGCATCGGTGCTCGCGCCGCTCAGATGACGGCGCTGCGGGACGAGATCAGCGACGCCGACATCCTCATTTCTTCAACCGGCGCCACGGGAATCGTCATCGAACAATCGCTGATCTCCGAGCGCGGGGATCGCCCGCTGGTCGTGTTGGATCTGGCCCTGCCCCGAGACGTGGATCCGGCCGTGTCGCTGTTGGCCTCGGTGCATTACGTCGACCTGGATGTGCTGCGTTCCTCGGGGGCTATGGTCAGCGACGCCGAAGTGGAAGCCGCCAACGAGATAATCGCCAGCGAGCTCCGCGACTACCTGGCCCGTCAGCTGGCCCTGGCGGTCGCGCCGACGGTGACGGCATTACGGGCCCGTGCGGCCCAGGTGGTCGACTCGGAACTGATCCGACTGGACAGCCGGCTGCCGGGGCTGGATCCCGAGCTGCGGGCTGAGGTCGCCAGTTCCGTTCGGCGGGCCGTGGACAAGGTGCTGCACGCACCGACGGTCCGGGTCAAGGAGCTTGCCGCGACACCGGAAGGCAATTCCTATGCGGCGGCCCTGCGCGAGCTGTTCGGCTTGGACCCGGCGGCTCCGGATTCGGTCACCGCGGTTCGGACGGTGGAACCGTGACCGCCCTACGCACGCTGCGCATCGGAACCCGGGCCTCGGTGTTGGCTCGCGCCCAGACCGGACTGATCACGGCAGCGCTCGGAGCGGCGAACCCCGGTCTGAGCGTGCAGACGGTTCTGATTTCTACCGAGGGCGACCGGAGCTCGGCACCGTTGGATCAGATCGGTGGGACCGGTGTCTTCGTGTCCGCGCTGCGTGATGCGATGCTCACCGGCGAGATCGACGTTGCCGTGCATTCGTTCAAGGATCTACCGACGGCTCCGCTGGCCGGCATCGCCCTGGCGGCTGTGCCGGTTCGCGAGGACGCCCGCGATGCCTTGTGCGCCCGAGACCGTTTGAGCTTGCTCGAACTGCCCCGAGGGGCTCGGGTCGGCACGGGATCGCCGCGTCGCACTGCCCAGCTGTTGGCCCTGGACCTCGGGCTGACGATCGTGCCGATTCGCGGCAACGTCGACACCCGCCTCGCCCGGGTCTTCGGTGCGGGCGCCGATCTGGACGCGGTCGTGCTCGCGGCGGCCGGTTTGAATCGCCTCGGACGGTCCGATTCGGCGAGCGAGCTGCTGGACCCGATCCAGCTACTACCCGCCGCGGCTCAGGGAGCACTGGCCATCGAATGCCGAGCCGATGATGAGGGCGCACTCAGCGTTCTGTCGAGCCTGGATGAGGCGAGCAGCCGGGCGGCGGTCACCGCCGAACGCTCGTTGCTGGCCGCACTCGAGGCCGGTTGTACCGCCCCCGTCGGGGCATTGGCCGAAGTCGTGCAAGGCGATGACGGTCAACTTGAAGTATTCCTACGTGGTTCGGTGACTGCGGCCGACGGCAGTGATGCTGTTCGGTTGTCGGCGTCCGGACCGCTCAACACTGCTCACGAGATCGGACGGCGATTAGCGGCCGAACTGATCGAACTGGGCGCGAACACCATGATTGGGAGCTCGTCATGACCCGCGCGCGCAAGTTGGTGGGAAGGGTGTCCTTCGTCGGCACCGGCACCGGCGATGCAGGACTGTTGACCGTGCGTGCCGCCGAAGCGCTGGCCGCGGTTGATGTGGCCTTCGTCGACGCCGCCGTACCAGAAGCGATCACGTCCTTGATCAGCGGCGAGATCCGCCCGGTGGAAGCCGGGGCGCCGGATGTTGTGAAGCTGCTGCTGGCCGAGGCCCGCAACGGTTCTACGGTGGCCCGGGTGGTCAGCGGTGACCCCTTCGCCTCGGACGCCGTGATCCGCGAGGCGCTTGGCGTGGCCAAGACGGTCGTCCCGTACGAGATCGTGCCGGCGCTGTCGATCGGTTCGGTCACCGCGACCTACGCCGGGGTGCCGGTGGGTCCGGTGCATACCGAGGTCGATTTGCGGGGCATCGGCGCTTCCAGCAGCGTGGGCTCCTCCGGTGGCTCGGCCGCGGCGGCCCCAACGCCGACGCTTGAATTCGACGGGTTGGCCGGCGCTCCAGGCACGCTCGTGATCACTCTGGATGCCGCCGACGTCAGCTCCACCGCCGAGCAGCTGGTCTCGTCCGGGCTGAAGCCGGACACGGCGATCACGCTGACCTCCGCTGGCACGTCGAGTGCTCAGGTGACGGTCACCGGTGTCATCGGTGATGCCGAACTGGCTGCGGCTGGCCTGCGGGGCGATCTGGTGTTGACCATCGGCAAGGCCGCCGCCAACCGGGACAAGTTGGCCTGGTGGGAGTCGCGGGCGCTGTTCGGGTGGAAGGTGTTGGTGCCTCGTACCAAGGAGCAGGCCGGCGCGATGAGTGAGCGGCTGCGCGAACACGGCGCGGTTCCAGTCGAGGTCCCGACCATCGCGGTGGAACCACCGCGCACGCCGACCCAGATGGAGCGCGCGATAAAGGGTCTGGTCACCGGCCGTTACGAATGGATCGTGTTCACCTCGGTCAACGCAGTCAAAGCCGTCCGGGAGAAGTTCGAGGAATTTGGGCTGGACGCCCGAGCTTTTGCCGGGGTCAAGATCGCTTGCGTCGGTGAGACCACTGCCGATGCGGTGCGAGCGTTCGGCATTCGTCCAGAGTTGTTGCCGGCCGGGGAACAGTCATCGGAGGGTCTGCTGGTCGACTTCCCGCCGTATGACGACGTGTTGGATCCGATCGATCGCATCCTGTTGCCGCGGGCCGATATCGCCACCGAAACGCTGGCTGAAGGGCTGCGTCAGCGCGGCTGGGAGATCGACGACGTCACCGCCTACCGCACCGTTCGGGCGGCGCCGCCGGCCGCTGAGATTCGTGACGCGATCAAGTCCGGTGGTTTCCAGGCGGTGTGCTTCACATCGTCTTCGACCGTGCGCAACCTGGTCGGCATCGCCGGCAAGCCGCACAACCGCACCGTCGTTGCCTGCATCGGACCGCAGACCGCGGCCACGGCTCGCGAATTCGGCCTGCGGGTCGACGTCCAGCCGGAGTCGGCCAACGTGCCGGCCCTGATCGAGGCGTTGGCTGAGTTCGCGGCCAAGCGGGCTGAGGAAGAGCGAGAGAAGGCGGCTTTGGCTCCGGCTCGTCGAACCCGTTCCTCGAGCCGCACCACCGTGGCTCGAGCTCGCGCCGTCCGGTGAGCAACGGCAAGTAGGTACCGTGGACGGGTGAACGAACTACCCACGTTGCCGCCCTTTCCCACGTCTCGCCCGCGACGCCTACGACGCACAGCCGCTTTGCGTCGCTTGACGTCTCAGGTGTCCTTACGCCCGAGCGACCTGGTCCTTCCGATGTTCGTGGCCGAGGGCTTGTCCGAGCCTCGTGCGATCTCCTCCATGCCGGGCGTGATGCAACATTCGTTGGACTCCCTGGCCAAGGCAGCGGTGGACGCGGTACGAGTCGGCGTCGGCGGGCTGATGCTGTTCGGCATCCCGGAATTCAAGGATGCTCAGGGATCAGGGGCCGACTCACCGTCGGGCATTCTCAACGTCGCCCTGGCTCGGCTGAAGTTCGAACTCGGCGATGCCACTGTGCTGATGGGTGATCTGTGTCTGGACGAGTTCACCGATCACGGCCACTGTGGTGTGCTCAAGTCCGATGGCTCGGTCGACAACGACGCCACCCTGATTCGCTACAGCGCGATGGCCCTGGCTCAGGCCGAGGCCGGCGCCGATCTGCTGGGCACCAGCGGAATGATGGACGGCCAGGTCGGTGTGGTCCGGACTGAACTCGATCGCCACGGACGCGACGACGTCGGGATTCTTGGCTACGCCCCCAAATACGCGTCGGCATTTTTCGGACCGTTCCGGGAGGCGGTCGATTCCAGCCTGACCGGTGACCGGTTCACCTATCAGCAGGATCCTTCGCGGGCGGTGGCGGAGGCGTTGGCCGAGGCTGCCCTGGACGTGGCGGAGGGGGCCGACATCATCATGGTCAAGCCCGCCATGCCCTATCTGGACGTGTTGAGCGCGGTTGCTCAGGCATCCCCGGTCCCGGTCGCCGCATATCAGGTTTCGGGGGAGTACTCGATGGTCGAAGCCGCCGCCGAGCGCGGCTGGATCGATCGCGATCGGGCGATTATCGAGACCCTGGTGTCGATCAAGCGGGCCGGAGCCCAGCAGATCCTGACCTATTGGGCCGCCGAGGTTGCCGGCAAACTCGATTCTGCCTAAGAGGTGCCCCACCGACTGAGGCACCAGCGGCGCTAGCGGCAAAGCTCAGGTGATCACGGCGATCTGAAAGACTGGCGTAGTGAATTCCGCGCCACAATCCGCCGTCCGATCGGCCGAGCTGTTCGACCGAGCCCAAAAGGTCATTCCGGGTGGCGTGAACTCACCCGTCCGGGCATTCAAGGCCGTCGGCGGAACACCGCGCTTCATGGTCAGCGGGCAGGGGCCCTACCTGGTGGACGTCGACGGCAACCAGTACGTAGACCTGGTCGCGTCCTGGGGGCCGATGATTCTTGGTCACGCTCACCCCGCTGTCGTTGACGCCGTTCGGGAAGCGGCGACGCACGGATTGTCCTTCGGCACCCCAACGGTCGGCGAAATAGAGCTGGCCGAGGAGATCATCGCCCGGGTGGCTCCGGTCGCCGAAGTACGGCTGGTCAATTCCGGTACCGAAGCGACGATGTCGGCGATCCGGCTGGCCCGCGGGGCGACCGGACGCAGCAAGATCGTCAAGTTCGCCGGCTGCTACCACGGCCATGTCGACGCGTTGCTGGCTTCGGCCGGATCAGGTGTGGTCACCTTCGGGCTGCCAGACACCCCCGGGGTCACCGGAGCTCAAGCCGGTGACACCATCGTCGTCCCGTACAACGACCTAGCTGCCGTCCGCACTGTTTTCGACGAGTTCGGATCACAGATCGCCGCAATCATCACCGAAGCGGCCGCCGGCAATATGGGGGCGATTGCGCCGGCTGAAGGCTTCAACCAGGGCCTGCGTGACATCACCACACAGCATGGCGCACTGCTGATCATGGACGAGGTGATGACCGGTTTCCGGGTCAGCCGATCGGGCTGGTTCGGTCTCGACCCGGTCGATGCCGATCTCTACACCTTCGGGAAGGTGATGTCTGGTGGCCTGCCCGCCGCCGCCTTCGGAGGCCGACGCGACATCATGAGCTACCTCGCCCCGGCCGGCCCGGTGTATCAAGCGGGCACCCTCAGCGGAAACCCAATCGCGGTCGCGGCCGGCCTGGCGACCCTGCGCAATGCCACCGACAATGTGTATGGCGAGCTCGATCGGATCGCCGGTGTGGTCGGCCGCCTCGCTTCGGATGCGCTGACTGCTCAGGGCGTGACCCATCGCCTGCAATACGCCGGCAACCTGTTCTCGATCTTCTTCACCGAGCAGCCGGTGACCAACTTCGCCCAGGCCCAAGCGGCAGAAACCTTCCGCTTCGGCCCGTTCTTTCACGCCATGTTGGACGCCGGCGTGTACCTGCCGCCGAGTGCCTTCGAAGCCTGGTTCGTCACCGCCGCGCACGACGACGCCGCCCTGGATCGAATTGCGGCTGCCTTGCCGGCGGCGGCCCGAGCCGCGGCCCAGGCCTCGCCCCCGCAACGGGACGGATCAGCTTCGTGAGAACGACCGTGCACGTGGTCCGGCACGGCGAGGTCCACAACCCGGGTCAGGTGTTGTACGGACGGCTGCCGGGGTTCGGACTCTCCGCGGCCGGTGAAGCCATGGCGGTGGCCACCGCCCAGTCCCTGGCCGACCGGGACATCACCTACGTCGTGTCGTCACCGCTGGAGCGTGCCCGACAGACGGCCAAGCCGTTCGCGGAGCCCCGGCATCTAGAGGTACGGATCGATGATCGCCTGATCGAGGCCGCGAACATCTTTCAAGGCCGCCGCATACTCGGGCCGACGAGCTTGATGCGCTATCCCGGAACCTGGGCGCAATTTCGCAATCCTTTCCGTCCGTCGTGGGGCGAGGCCTACCAGCAGATCGCGCTGCGGATGTTCGCGGCGGTGCGGTCAGCCCGCGATCAGGCAGCCGGGCACGAGGCGGTGTGCGTTTCTCACCAGCTGCCGATCGTGGCGTTGCGTCGTTATGTCGAAGGACAACGCCTCTGGCACGACCCTCGTAAGCGGCAGTGTGGGCTGGCATCGGTGACCTCGTTGACGTTCCACGACGAGCGGGTGGTGTCGGTCGAGTACACCGATCCGGCGGCTCTGCCCCGAAGCTAGCGCCGCCGGGCTGCTCGGCTACACAACCGGTGCGGGCTACACAACCGTGCGGGCCACACAGCCGGTGCTTATAACAGGGGGCAGGTGCAACTGTGCCGGTGCTCACGCTGCACACTGTCTGAGGTGAATATTCCGCGCAAGCGACTGGTCGTCGCCGCTCTCAGCCTGGCGCTGGTCGGCGTCGGATTCACCGCGTGCTCGGGCGGCAAGGATGCCGTCGACCAAGGTGCGGGGAGCCAATTCCGCTACGTCGAGTCGACGGCCAAGGGGACGGTTATCGCCGAAGGCAAGCGCAAGGCAGCCGGTCCGGTTGAGGGTGAGCTGCTGGCCGGCGGCACTTACCAGCTGGCGTCGGACAAGGGCAGCGTCGTCGTCCTGAACTTCCTGGCCTCCTGGTGCGGTCCCTGTCAGAACGAAACCCCGCAGTTCGATCAGCTGTACAAGCAGCGCAAGGCGAGCGGAACGAAGTTCGTCGGTCTGGATGTCAAAGAGGCATCGCGTGATGAAGCGCAATCCTGGATCGAGGCGAAGGGAATCACTTTCCCGATCGTGTACGACGAGAAGGCGAAGTCAGCCCAGCAACTGGGTAAATTCCCGCTGCAGAGCCTGCCCGCGACCGTCCTTGTCGATAAGGCCGGCCGAGTGGCCGCGGTTTACGTCGGATCAGTGCTGCCAGCCGATCTCACCCCGGTATTGGACGAACTGAGCAAAGAGACCTGATGGCCGGCACCGTCCACGCCACCGGCACCTTCGTCGACACGGTGACCAGCGGATCGCTGATCGCCGCGGCCGCGGTGTCCCTGGTTGTCGGCGTGGTGGGATTCCTGTCGCCCTGTGTGCTGCCGTTGGTTCCCGGCTACCTGTCCTACGTAGCGGGACTGGCCGGGGCTGAGGCCGCCGTCACCGAATCGGGCGGTGCGGGCAGTACCCGGACCATCGTCAGACAACGCCGGATGGTCGGCGGCGCGCTGCTGTTCGTGCTCGGATTCACCGCCGTGTTCGTGGCTGGTGGTGCATTGTTCGGCACGCTCGGGTCCTACATGGCTGAACATCACGTGGCCCTGCAGCGCATCTTCGGCACCATCACGATCATCATGGGATTGGTATTCATTGGCCAGATTCCCTTTCTGCAAAGGGAATTGAAGGTCCATCGGCTGCCGCAGTCCGGACTGCTCGGCGCGCCGATCCTGGGCATCACTTTCGGATTGGCCTGGACTCCGTGCCTGGCTCCGACGATCACCGCCGTCTTGCAGCTCGCCACGATCCAGGCCACGGCCGGCCGCGGCGCCGTCCTGTCGGTGTTCTACTGCTTCGGGCTCGGGGTGCCGTTCGTTCTGGTGGCCATGGGTTTGGGCTGGGTGACGGGCGCCTTGGCCGCGGTGCGACGGCACGCTCGACTGGTCTCTCAGATCGGGGGCGGCCTGTTGATCGTGTTCGGGCTGTTGATGCTGACCGGCACTTGGGATCACTGGATGAACGTTCTGAACTCCCGGTTCGCGCGCGGTTTCGTGGGTTCGGGTCTGTGATGGGCAAGGTTCGCCGGATCTGGCGTCGACTGATATCGATGCGAACCGCTCTGGTCCTGTTGTTCCTGCTGGCGTCGGCCTCCGTACCCGGATCGTTGTTACCGCAGCGTCCGTTGAACCCAGCCAAGGTCCAGACGTACTTGGCCGAGCACGGTGCCTGGGGCCGGTTCCTGGACCGCATCGGTGCCTTCGACGTGTTCGGCTCGGTCTGGTTCGCCGCGATCTACCTGCTGCTGTTTGCGTCCCTGATCGGCTGCTTGATTCCTCGAATCACCGTGTACGCCAAGGCATTGCGGGCTCAGCCGATCAAGGCCCCGCGGCACTTGTCGCGACTGGCCGAGAACGGCAGCTTCACGACCTCGTTGTCCAGTGAAGCGGCGGCGCAGGCGGTGCGCACCGAGTTGCGGCCCCGGTGGCGGACGGTGGCCCGGCCCGAGGGCGACGGCCCGCTCCGCGGAATCGCGGTATCGGCGGAGAAGGGCTACACCCGAGAAGCCGGCAACCTGCTCTTTCACGTCGCCTTGCTGTGTGCGCTGGTCTTGATCGCGGTTGGACGCCTTTATCACTATGAGGGTTCAGTGGTGCTGACCGAAGGGGATGGCTTCTGCAATCCCGGCTTCTATGACACCTATCGCGCGGGCAGCCGGGTCGACACCGCCGCCACGGCACCGTTCTGCGTCGACACGTTGAACTCCTTCTCCGCGACCTACCGAGCCGACGGCAGCCCCGAACAGTTCAAGGCCGATGTCACCTACTCCACAGGCGTGAACGGCCCGCCACGTCGGGACGTGATCGAGGTCAATCACCCGCTGCGCATCGAGGGCGACCGGGTCTATCTCATCAATCACGGCTTCTCGCCAACCGTCACGGTGGTGCGTCCGAACGGCAAGAAGGTGACCCAGACGGCGGCGTTTCTGCCGCAGGATCCGTACTTCACGAGCGAAGGCGCTTTCAGCTTCCAAGGCCCCGGCGAGAACAGTGATATCGGCATCGCGGGCGTGTTCGCGCCGACTCCGGTCGAGCAGTTCTCCGGCGTGGTTCAGTCCGGCGCCCCGCAGGCGAACAATCCGCTGCTGGCGATCGTCGTCTACACCGGGCAGCTGAATCCCGGTGGTGTTCCGCAGTCGGTCTATTCGCTGAACCAGCAGCAGATCGACAACAAGAAGCTGGTGCAAGCGGGGTCCAAGAACCTGTTGGTCGGGCAGAGTTTGAGCCTTGCCGACGGGACCAAAGTGACCTTCGACGGCTACAAGCAGTGGGCCTCCTTGCAGGTCTCGCACGACCCGACCCAGTCCTACCTGCTGATCGCGGCCGTGGCCATGGTCGCGGGGTTGCTGGCGTCATTGACAATCCGCCGTCGCCGGTTATGGATCCGCCTGTCCGCGGCCGATGACGGTGCTCGTACTCTGGTCGAGGTAGGGGGCTTGGCGCGGACGGATTCAGGGGTGTTCACTGACGAGTTCGCGACCTTGATCAACCGACTGAAGGCAGTTCTCGGGGCGGCGGAACCGGTTCGGCAGGCTGCCCCAGTGCCGGCGGGAAGGGATCGATAGATGGCGATCAACACCGGGATGGCTCAGCTGTCCGAGGGCCTGGTCACGGCAGCGACGGCGACGTACATGCTCGCCGTCGTCGCGTACACCGGTGAGTACGCCTTCGGGCGCCGTGGGCGCGTGGCCAAGACCAGCGCACCGGCACAGGAGTCCATTCTGGTCGGCTCGGCCGGGTCGAGGCCGGACTCTGAGCCGTTGGCCGGGTTCTCCTCCTTCGCCGACGGGATAACTGAAACCGGCAGGGATCTGGATGCCGTTTCGCCCGTTACCCGCGTGCCGAGCGGCGACCGGTGGGGCCGGGCCGCGGTCGCCTTGACCGTGCTGGCCGCCGTCATACATCTGTCGGCCGTGGTGTTGCGCGGGGCGGCGGTGGACCGGGTGCCGTGGGGCAACATGTACGAGTTCACCCTGGTCGTCGGCCTGATTGCCGTTCTCGCGTGGCTGGTTACCCTGACCCGGATGCCGACGCTGCGCTATCTCGGCCTGTTCGTCATGATGCCGGTGCTGTTGGTGATGTTCCTGGCCGGGACCCTGTACACCAAGGCTTCCCAGCTGGTGCCGGCCTTGCAGTCTTACTGGTTAGCCATTCACGTGTCCTCGATCGCCGTGGCGACCGGAATCCTCATGACGTCCTCGGTCCTGACCATCCTGTTTCTGGTGCGCAGCCACTATGAGCGAACGACCGGCCCGGCGACCGGCCGTCTGGCCACGCTGGGTTCCCGGCTGCCGGCCGCGGTCAGCCTGGACAAAGCCGCCTACCGCGCGGCCGCCTTCGCGTTCCCCATTTACACCGCCGGGATCATCTTCGGTGCGATCTGGGCCGAGGCGGCGTGGGGACGGTACTGGGGCTGGGATCCTAAAGAGACGTGGGCCTTCATCGCCTGGGTGCTGTACGCGATGTACCTGCACGCACGCGCGACCGCGGGCTGGAAGGGCAACCGCGCGGCCTACATCAACCTGCTCGGCTTCGGCGCGATGATCTTCAACTTTTTTGTGGTCAACATCGTCATCTCCGGACTGCACAGCTACGCCGGCTTGAACTGAGGCGGTCGGCCCACTCAGAGCTTGCGAAGGAAATCGGGGTCATCGTCCGGCCCTACCGGGCCTTTGGGTCGCTGCTCACGCCCGGCGGCCCGTCCCCGTCCACTCGGCCAGTCTCCGAACAGAGGCGGAATGCTGTCCCGGGTCGGGGCCAGTGGCTGGTTGCGGGGACGTCCGAACAACACCCAGGCCACGGCGCCGACCTCCAGCCCGAGAATCACGATGACCAACCACAGCAGCTTGGGCAGATTGCGAACCCGGTCGGTCGGTGAAAACACCAGATCGAAGATGCTCCAGAGCCAGAAAATCGTGGCGACGATGAAGAACAGGCCACCGAGCCGAATCAGCATTGTTTCAGCTTAGGTCGCTTTTTCGGAGCGTAGGACCAGGGCGTGTGGGAGAAAGGCGGCGCGCCCGGGATACTGGTACGCGTGGCATATACCGATCTCGGCGACTTCCTGCGGGACCTCGAACGCTCCGGTGAGCTACTGCGGATCACGGCACCGGTCGATCCCGATCTTGAGGTGACCGGAATCGTGCAGCGAGTGGTGGCCGCCGGCGGTCCGGCGTTGTTGTTCGAGAACCCGACCCGGGGTCGGATGCCGTTGCTGATGAACCTGTTCGGCACCACCGCTCGAATGAATAAGGCTCTCGGGGTGGCGAGCTTCGACGAAATCGGCGACCGGATAGCGGATCTGCTCAAGCCGGAGATGCCGCAGGGATTTCACGGCCTGCGCGACGCTTTGAGCAAGGCGGCTCAGCTGCGCAATGTACCTCCCAAGCATGTCAAGAACGCCCCTTGCCAGGACGTGATCCTCAAGGGCGAACAGGTCGATCTGAATCTGTTGCCCGGGGTACGGTCCTGGCCGCAGGACGGCGGGATCTTTCTGAACCTGGGTCTAACTCACACGAAGCATCCCGAGACCGGCGCCCGCAACCTCGGTTTGTACCGGCTGCAGCAGCAGGATCAGCGGACGGTCAGCCTGCACTGGCAGATCCACAAGGACTCGACTTCTCACGCCGCCGTCGCCGAACGCAACGGTGACCGGCTGCCGGTCGCGATTGCGTTCGGCTGTCCACCCGCAGTCACCTACGCCGCTTCCGCCCCGTTGCCCGGCGACATCGATGAGTACCTGTTTGCGGGTTTCCTGCAGCAGGAACGGGTCGACATGGTGGACTGTGTGAGCGTCCCGCTGCAGGTTCCGGCCGCCGCTCAGATCGTGTTGGAGGGATGGGTCGAACCGGGCCAACGCCTGCCTGAAGGTCCATTCGGCGATCACACCGGCTTCTACACCCCGGTCGAACCGTTCCCGTTTATGACGGTGGACGTGATGACGATGCGGAAGAAACCGGTGTACCAGTCGATCATCGTCGGTCGTCCGCCGCAAGAGGACGGACCGCTGGGCAAGGCAACCGAACGGATCTTCCTGCCCTTGGTTCGATTGACGATTCCGGAAATCGTCGACTACGACTTGCCTGAAGCGGGTGTGTTCCACAATTGCGCGATCGTCTCGATCGACAAGCGATTCCCCAAGCATGCTCACAAGGTCATGAACGCGATCTGGGGGGCCGGCCTGCTCTCGCTGTCCAAGCTGATTGTGGTGGTCGACAAGGACTGCGACGTCCACGACTACAACGAGGTGGCTTGGCGGGCCTTCGGAAACGTCGATTACGCCCACGACGTTGTGCACATGACGGGTCCGGTCGATCACCTCGATCATTCGTCCTACGAGCAGTTCTACGGCGGAAAGCTCGGCATTGATGCGACGGCGAAGCTACCGACCGAGGGCTATCGGCGTGAAGGTGGCTGGCCGCAGGAGTGTGTGCTGGATCAGGCCACGGTGGATCTGGTCGGGCGCCGCTGGCGGGAGTACGGCCTCTGATGGACGGCGTTCTCTCAGTCCCGCAACCTGGTCGCGCTCGGGCCTTCCTGCGGCTGGTGATGATCGAACATTCGGTATTCGCGCTGCCATTCGCCCTCATCGCCGCCTTCACCGCAATGTGGCTCGACGACCAGTCGGTCCACTGGCGCCAACTCGGGCTGATCATCATCGCCATGGTGTCGGCCCGTACCGTGGCGATGGCGGCCAATCGAATCCTGGACCGTCGCTTCGATGCTTTGAACCCCCGGACTGCTCAGCGGGAGTTGGTGACCGGCACGCTGAGCGTCGGCACGGCCGGTCGGGGCCTGCTGGTTGCCTTGACGGTGTTCCTGGTATCGGCGGCTCTGCTGGGTTGGTTGCCGTTGGCTCTGTCACCGATCGCGGTGGCTTTGCTGGTGCTGTACAGCTACGGAAAGCGGTTCACCGACTTTCCGCAGGTGCTGCTCGCGTTGGCTCAAGCGGTCGCTCCCATCGGTGCCTGGTTGGGGGTGACGGGTGGTTTTGCCTGGCCGGCCACGGCCCTGGGCTTGGCCGTCGGGACCTGGATAGGCGGCTTCGACCTCATCTACTCATGTCAGGACGCCGAGATCGACCGGCAGATCGGATCTCGTTCCTTTCCGGCGCGGTTCGGAATTCCGGCCGCACTGCGGTGGTCGACGATTACGCACCTGTTCACCGTCGGATGCTTCTTCTGGTTCGGAATCGCGGCCGGCCTGGGCACCTTGTGGTGGGTGGGGCTGGCGGTCACGACGGCCGTCCTCGGCTATGAGCACTCCATCGTCCGTTCGGAGGACCTTTCGCGGGTGAATCGAGCATTCTTCACGGCGAACGGCTTTGTGGGCATTCAGTTGTTCGTATTCGCACTGTCCGATCTGTTGGTGAACGGGCTGCGGGCATGAGTGCACGCACCCCGTGGTTAGTCGGGGTGTCCGGGGCTTCGGGCACGCCTTATGCGCGAGCGGTGCTGACGGGTCTGCTGTCGGCTGGGGAATCAGTCGATCTGATCGTGTCTCGCGCGGCCCGGTTGACGATTCTGGACGAGACCGGGATCTCGTTCCGCGACAATCACTGGCTGCTTGACCTGACCGCCTGGCTGGATCGGGACCTGGACGGCGATGACCTTCGTTACTGGAACGCGACCGATCTGGCGGCCGGTCCGGCCAGCGGCTCCTACTCGACGCGGGGGATGGTCGTCGTGCCGGCGAGCACGGCGGCGGTTGCCGGTATTGCTATCGGCCTCAGTAAGGACCTGCTGCAACGAGCGGCCGACGTGACGCTGAAGGAGCGTCGTCCGTTGGTGGTAGTTCCACGCGAGACGCCGTATACGCGGGCAACTCTGATTCACATGTTGGCGCTCAATGACGCTGGCGCGGTGGTGCTGCCGGCGAGCCCGGCCTTCTATGCCGGCAGTTCCAGCGTGCAGCAACTGGTCGACTTCGTGGCCGGCCGCGTGTTGGACACGATCGGTGTCGGCCACGACCTGATTACGCGTTGGACGGGTGAATTGGGAGCGAGTCGTGGCCAGGCCTGAGAGACTGCATGCCATGGATGCGGTGGACCGTTCGATTCTGGATGCGTTACGAGCCAACGCGCGAGCGACCTTCGCCGAGCTGGCTCGTGAAGTGAACCTGTCGGCCCCAGCCGTTCATGAAAGGGTCGGCAAATTAGAGGCGGCCGGGATTCTGACCGGCTACCACGCGGCAGTCGCCCCGGAAGCCCTTGGCTACTCGATGTCGGCGTTAGTAGGCGTCTTCATGTCTGATACGGGAGAAGAGGACGAGGTGGCGATGGAACTGGCGAGCCTGCCGGCGATCGAGGATTGCTGGTTCGTGGCCGGCGAAGAGTCTTTCGTGGTGAAGGTTAGGGTCGCCGATGTCGCTGGTTTGGAAAAGACGATCCGTCGCATCTCCAAGATCCCCGGCGTCGCCCGCACTCGGTCGACCGTGGTGTTGTCGACCCGGTTCGAGGGTCGGGTCCAGGCCGCCAAGCCGCACGAACTCACCTGATTGCGTGATCGCGCAGCTACGTCTGCGCGAATCCATGCGACCGATTCCGTCGTGAGCGACCAATCGGGGTCGTAGCGTTGCCCCACTGACGTAAGAGGGCGAGCCGCGTCGCCCTCCTGTTCGTCGCCTACGAGGAGGGGCATCGTGAGCGTCTTGTGGGAAATCGATGGCACCACCGGGCCGGAAAGCTCTCATGAGCGAGCCGGACGGACACGAAGGTGACGCCGGCGGCCAACCAGCATCCGTGAACGGCGATGTCCGTCAGGTTCTGACGCTCGATCCCGATGGCTATGGCGTTGCAGATCCACACAGCCTAAGCGTGAACTATTAACGCAAAAACCGACGGATAAATTGACGGAAAGTCTGGCAACAGCATTGAGAGCGGAAAAACTACGACGAGCCTCATCCAAGTTCAGACTCTCACCGAGCGAGGTAATCACATGAGCGACGATAACGATCAGTACGCAAATAATCAGGACAAGGAGTTTTCCGATATGACTCGCGAAGAACTTCTCGTCGCCGTGCGAACGATCCCGCCGTCTACCGGATATCTAGAGATCGTAACTGCCATCTCAGACGATGCATTCGCTAAGCTTTTCAGTGATGCACATGATGAACCTATTGAGGTCGGTTATGCATTGGCGAGCGCTTATTACGACAAGGATCCAGACAAGGCGGTCGACTTCTTGTCGGGGCCTTCGACCTGAGCTATGGCAACAGTGCACGCACAAGAGAGTGGGAAAGAAGATGACCGATTTCAGGATCAAGCTCAAGCCGCTGTCCCCCAAACAACGCGAAGCACTTCTCGTCAAAATACGGGCGGTGCTGGACCGAAAAGTGAGCCATGAGCTTAACGGGCTGATAGTACAGGCTGAGTTGACGTCACAGGAACTTGAGACCTGGATCGTTCGACTCGATGCTGAGGGAGCCAATACAGCCGCTTACAACCTCTATCAGGCCGCCGTTGCCCTCCAGCTGATTGAAAAGTCTGATGTCAATGAATTGGATACTAATACGCTTATCTATACGCTCATCGAGTACGGCCGGGACTACTACAAAAGACTTTTTCGACATCTCAGCGCCGCGCGAGCCCAGTTTGTCTACGCGGATGCCTGCCGACGCAACGATCCACTGATAGACCTCACCGACCTGGGTAAGGCCCTGAGGGACACTCATAAGCAGGCCTGGGTACAGATCATGCTCGGCGAGCCGCAGCTCTTTGCTCAGCACGAACCGGAAGATCTCGCTAGTCTTCTGAACTCGGCCGATGAGGCGTTGGCTGGCCAATTAATTGCCGGACGAAATGACGATGATATAGAGGCGGCAATCCAGGCGATGCCGACCCTTCAACTACCGAATAGCAAGGCCGCACTCGCCGCATATATGCGTAAGAATCCCGGTCGAGCCTTACGCTTTGCCGTCAAATTCGCTAAATAACGCAGCTTAGCGCTCGCTAGCACATGCCCGCCACACGCAGGGATCTAATCGCGCCACAGAGTTTTATAACCGCACGGCTCACCACCAACGGTGGCGTCCTCATACCCAGGCGAGACGTTGCGGATCACGCCGACGACGCGACATAACACCGGTATGGAGACCGTAATGGTTGAAGCCTCGAGCAAGAGCTATACCGAAATGTCAACCGAAGAGTTGCACGACGTGCTTAAGACCTCTTCGCCCGAGGGGTACGCGAGTGTCATCGCCGATCTGTCGGACGACGCGATAGCACTGCTTCTCACACATGTGATCGACACCGGCACCGAGGCGGCCGGCGTCGCCCTGGCGGACGCATATTTGGATATGAATCCTGACAAGGCGATCGATCTCCTTGCCAACATGTAGTTCAGCCGCCGTCTCTAATGCGCCCTTGATCCGATCCATCGTGCGCAGAGTCGATCTTGCTCTTCCTGAATGGAGTTGGTGATGACCCGTCCTCGCGCACAAGAAGACGCTCAATTGTATCGAGACGTCGATCTGCTGCTTGAACGTGGCGTGCCGGGCGATCACTCCTTCGGTCAGGCGCTGTGCGACCTCGGTTATGACGAGACGAAAGCCCATCGACTCGTGGCATATCTGAACAGCCAGGGACGAGCGCGGCTGGCCAGCCACGTCCAGAATGCGGCCGTCGAGATCGGGATAATCGGTCCGCCAGCGTCCGCACCTGAACCGACGATAACGGAGCTCTATAAACGGCTCTTTGCGACGGACCCAGCGCACTACGACCAATTTGTCCAGCCTCTCGGGGTCGACCAAATGCAGAGGCTTTTCAACCACATGGTGTTCGCGGTTGAGGACATCTACGTGGCTGAGGCCTTCATCTTCGCCTGTCGGTCACATCTGGGTCTCTTCGAGGTTGACTTCCTGGCCGATCTCGTGCGCCGATTCCCGGATCGCGCCTCGCTCGACCGGGTCGTCGCTGACCTGGATGACCGGAAGTTCGACGCCCTGCGGCAAAGGTTCACAGGTGAACAGGGAGCGCTCAATGAGCTGATGCTCGCGTACAACCGTAAAGACGCCATGGTGCTTCTCACCCCTCGGGAGCAGGAGCAGAACGACTTCCTCGAGGAACCCTTCATCCGAATTGCCAGCGCGGCGCGGGTCCGTCAGCTCGCTGAATGGCTCGTCGACAACAACTGGTCCACGAGCCGAGTGACCGTCTTCATCGAGCGGGCCCAGGGTCTGGAACACAATGAGCTGGCGTCGAGAATCTTCGGCGCTGCTGTTGCAGCCGGATTGCTTCCCCCCACCGACTTCGGTGAACTCAGCCTCGATCAGCTGCTGGAGCTGTTCGATGAAACGGCTCCGAACAGGTATGTCGAGATCGTGAACGGCTTGCCCGGACCGACGGCGGCGGCGGTTTTCAGCCGTGTCGCTCAGTCAGCCTATGGGTCGATTTCTGCCCCGGAGCTGTTCCATGCGCTCGTGGAGATCCATCCCGACGAAGCCCCAGACGCGGCGATGTCCAGCACCACAGTAAGGGAGCTGTATGCGGAGGATCTGGCGATCATATGCGCCTGTGGTGGTGAGAAGATTTGCCGTCACGTCGCTCAACACGGGACGCTCGGCCTATTGGAGAAAGTGGCCGAGTCCTTGGCTCCGGCGGACTTCGCGGTCCTCGTCCGGGGCTGTCAGCAAGTGAAGCGGGGGTACGTCGCACGACTAACGATTCGGTCTGCAAAGCGGCGGCGCTGATAATCTCGCGCGCCGGCCTGACCGCGTATGACCATCTCAGTTCGATCATCTATCAGGCCAGCCTCGCTTCGGGGCTATTCCTCCGGCGGGCGCTCGATGGGCACGAGACGAACGTGCTCCTTGCCATCTTTTCGGCTGCTCCCACCGACAAGTGCCAGGGATTCGCGGCGCCCGCGGCAAGACGATATTTGCCGCGCTGGCTGCCGGACTCAGATGAGCGGTACCGCTCGGTGCGGCGCATCATGCGTGCTCCTCTGGCTCACAAAGGGGCCGACATTTCGGCCTTGACTGCGCAATCGTGCAGCATTTCATGGCTTGGTTGGTGCGTATTCGCGCATTATATTCCTGTACCTCATCAGTAATGTTCGAGGCCCAGATCAATGAGACCAAGGGCAGGCAAAGGAGACAATTTCGATGGCTCAGCCCAATATATCCCAAGATGCAGTCATAAGCAGGGAAATGTATGTCCAACTCCGAGCGGACATGAATGCCGCTTCGCCCAATAAGCGTGCTCTCCCGCGCGAGACCGTGAGAGCACTGTTCAATCAGAACCATCTCAATGAAGCTCGTATAATTCAACTTATTATCTATTTCCGTGGCCAAAATGCTGAGGCGCACGCAGACTGGCTGATGCGGTACGGAAATTGGGCGGGCATACTTGACGAGGGCAACTCGGGAATTAAGTCGGAATTTCGGTTAGATAACGAGCGGGTGGCTAGTCGAGATTCCAAGGTCGACGCGCTTATCAGGATGAACTCAGTAGATCTAGTCGAAGCGACCAAGCTGGAATCTGCACCGGTCTTGGAAGCCGTCCTCGCAGAGCTGTGGTCCAGGGACGCCGACCGCGCGCTTGCCCTAGCCTTATCATGCATCAGTGCGTTCGATCAGTTCGAGATCACTTCTCTGGTAATGATTGCCGAAAATACACAACCAATCCTATTTAGGAAGTTCTTTGGCTCGCTTCCCATTGACCAGGCAAGTCGGCTGGTGGTGGCGCTCAAGTATACCGACCGCGCCAAAGCGGAAGCACTCGCGAATATGTACCTTGCGGCCGCTCCGGACATCGCTTGGGTAACATTAATGGTGAAGCATTTCAAAGATAAATAGCGAGGGCCCTAATTCTGCCGCGTGGACTGGGATAGTTCATGCGAAGTTTCGAGTCAGTTGGAGGAACTGAGATGCTGCATGTATCGGATGACGAGCTCAATGCTATGAACGCCGACCAGTTATTGGAGCTTGGAAAAGAGACGCCTGAGGATGATTACCCGGAATTGGTGAACCGGATTTCGGATGATAGCTTCGTTATTCTCTTCAGAGAAATAGCCTTAAAACATACCGACGACGCAGCTGCCAAGCTGTTGTATTTCTACTATCAGAAGGCTCCGGAGAAGGCTGTCGAAGCCTTGCTTGGTTCCTAGACATTATCCAGCATCGTTCGTGCCAGCGCGCTGTCTAACGTGGACGCCTGCAGACCGGTAATCACCCCGTGCTGATCGGCTTCAGATCGGTTCTGGGACAGCTTGAACTTGGCTTCGATCCGGGTGATCTGTAGTTCGATGCCGACGATCGCGCGCAGTTGACCGGCGATGAACTCGGGCGGCGCATCCGTCACCGACCACGGTGATGGTTGCGCCGCCTCATGTCGTTCGGTGAGGCGGGTGACCAGATCACGAAGCCACTCGGCGTCCGGGTGGACCAACAACTGTCCATACACATGTGCGGTGACGTAGTTCCACGTCGGCACCACCCGTCCGTGCTCGGCCTTGCTCGGGTACCAGTTGGGTGAGACGTACCCATCCGGGCCGCGGACGATGGCTAGCGACTCGGTGCCTTCGCCGTCCCGCCAGTGCGAGTTGTTTCGGGCCACATGGCCCAGTAGGGATCCTGAGCCGCCCGCCGCGTCCGGGGCGAACAGCATCGGCAGAAAGGTGGCAACAAGACCCGACGGTGCGGGACTGATCAGGTCAACGGCAGTGATCGACGCCAGTAGGTCGGTAACCTCGGAGTCGGAGGGGGCGAAGTGTGCAGGTACGTACATACCGCCAATGGTGGCCTAGATGTCCCGAATCTCGAACCGTCCCGCCGGCTCCGTACTCTGAAGCCATGGCATGGAACCAGCAGCGCAAAGAGGAACTGACCGCCAAGATCGCCGACGGCGTGCGGCTGACCCGCCAAGACGGCGAGGACCTGTACGAGTGCGACGACCTGGCCTGGCTGGGTGCTCAGGCTCATGGCGTCCGGACAGCCAAGAATGGCGACGTCGTCTACTTCAACGTCAACCGGCACCTCAACCTCACCAACGTGTGCCGGGCGTCCTGCGCCTACTGCTCCTTCGAACGCAAGCCGGGGGCCAAGGACGCTTACACGATGCGCGTCGAAGAGGCCGTCGAACTGGCGCTCGCCATGAAGGACGACGGCCTCACCGAACTGCACATCGTCAATGGGCTGCACCCGACCTTGCCGTGGAAGTACTACCCGCGGGTGCTGCGCGAGCTGAAAGCAGTACTGCCCGACGTCGCCCTCAAGGCTTTCACCGCCACCGAGGTGCACTACTTCGAAGAGATCTCGGGCCTGCCGGCCGATGCGATTCTCGACGAACTCATCGAGGCGGGCCTGGAGTCGCTGACCGGTGGCGGCGCCGAGATCTTCGACTGGTCGGTTCGCAAGCAGATCGTCGACCACAACACCCACTGGGAAGATTGGTCACGGATTCACCGGCTGGCTCACAAGAAGGGCCTGCGTACGCCGGCCACCATGCTGTACGGACACATCGAAGAGCCTCGGCACCGGGTCGATCACGTCCTGCGGCTGCGTGAGCTGCAGGACGAGACCGGGGGACACGTCGTGTTCATCCCGCTGCGTTTCCACAACGACAACAACCGCCTCTCCCATCTCGACATGGCCGCTCCGTCCGAGGTCTTGAAGACGTTCGCGGTGTCCCGCCTCATGTTGGACAACTTCGATCACGTCAAGGTTTTCTGGGTGATGCACGGACTGTCCACGTCCCAGCTCGCCCTCAATTTCGGCGCCGACGACATGGACGGTTCGGTGGTCGAATACAAGATCACTCACGATGCGGACGGTTTCGGTACCCCCGACAAGCTGACCCGCGACGACCTGCTCGACCTCATCCGCGACGCCGGATTCCAGCCCAAGGAACGCAACACCCGTTATGAGGTCATCCGCGAGTACGACGCCCCGAGGTCACTGGCCGAGCGGCGGGCCGAACCACAAGCGATCTGGGCCTGATTCGGTGTCCGAACCGTCCGCGGGCCGGCCCGGTCGACCGACGGCCAAACAATCCCTCGGCGCGATGTGGCTGTATACGGTGCTGCGCTTCGCCGTCTTCTTCGTCCTGTTCGGTCTGCTGTGGCTGTTCGGGGTGCGGGGCTTCCTGGGTGCCGTGATCGCGCTGGTGCTCTCGGTTCCACTGTCCTACGTGCTGCTGGTCGGGCCGCGCCAGAAGCTGGCCAGCAACCTCGAGCGGCGGATCGAAGCACGACGGGCCGACCAGTCCAGCCTCGATACCCGGCTCTCCGGCGAGGAAGCCGAAGACGATCTTGATCATCTGTAGCTTTTGGTTACTGACCCCCAATACCTACAGATGATCAAGGATCCGGGACGGAATCAGCCAGCTGCCGGCTCGTCCCCAAATTATTTTTGAGAAATTTTCTGCCCGAAATGCCCGAATACTTGCCCGAAATTTCCGGTTTAGGGGGCATGATCTCGCGCCGGGTGCGTGCGCGCTCACACAGGGTGTTGTGTCACTGAAAACCAGCGTTTGTCCAACCCGAAGATTCGCGATACTTTACGTGGGCCAAACATTGCAAGGGATTGAAGACGAGCTCAAATCGGTCTCCGGTGCCACGGGGGCAACCGGCGCCGATTGGCTCGCTACCTGGTCGTTCGTCGGGGGCACCGAGGATCAGCATGCGCCTAGCAGTAATTGACGAATCTCGTCCACAGCGACCCGATTCCCGGCAACGTGCCAGCGGTGTCCGCCATGCTCGATCACGGCGGTCGCGCCGCCGGCCGCGGTAACCAGAGCCACCCCGGGCAGCCAGTCCCAATCCATCGAATCGTGCTGCAGCCAGGCGCCGAGGCGTCCGCCGGCGACGTAAGCCAGCTCGATCGATCCTGAGCCCAACATTCGCGATGTTGCCGCTCGAGACACCGCGCGCAGCCACGGTTCCCGGGTTTCGGCATCCGGAACGCTGGTCGGGTGCAGGTAGCTGGCCAACGACAGATCGGCCAGGGCTAGGTCCTCTAATCGGGGGACCTCGACCCCGTTGCAGGTCGTCGGACGGTCGCGGCCTCCGAGCCACAATTCGTCGGTCACCGGGTGATATACCGCGCCGAGCACCACTCCGTCGCGATCGGTCAGAGCCAGCGCCGAACACCAGTAGGGAAGCCCGGACAGAAAGTTGTATGTCCCGTCCACGGGATCGATATACCAAATGCGACCGGTGGACTCGCCGTCATCCGTGGACACCTTGGTGCCTTCCTCGCCGACTAGGCTGTCCTCGGGCCGCGCCGTGCGCAACCTGCGGACGATGTATTCCTCGGCGGCGTGATCAGCCGCGGAAACCACATCGGAGACCGAGGTCTTGTAATGAGTGTCCAGTCCCTCGGCCAGCATGCGGGCGGCCAGGCTGCCGGCCTCGCACACGAGGGCCGCGGCGAGCTCGTAGTCGTCGGTCACAGTCCGACCCTAGAGGCACGGGTGAACCGCGAGGCCCGGGTACCCTCGAATGGGTGACAGAGCTATCGGCCTCCCGACCGCGCGTCGGTCACATCCAGTTCTTGAACTGCCTTCCGATCTATTGGGGTTTGGTCCGCTCGGGTGCGCTGCTGGACATCGATTTGACCAAGGACACGCCCGACAATCTCAACCAGATGTTGATCGACGGGCGCCTGGATATCGGCCCGATCTCGCTCGTCGAGTATTTGCGCAACGCCGAGGATCTGGTGCTGCTGCCGGACGTGGCCGTGGGCTCGGACGGCAAGGTGCTTTCGGTGGATCTGGTTGCTCAACGCCCCCTCAGCGAACTAGACGGTCGTCCGGTGGCGCTCGGGTCGACCTCTCGGACCTCGGTGCTGCTCGCCCAACTCTGGCTGCGCGAGGTGCACGGCGTTTCGCCGCGCTACTTCACCTGCCCACCCGATGTGAACGCCATGATGCTCGAGGCGGACGCGGCCGTCGTCATTGGCGATGTTGCCCTGCGAGCCACCTACGAAGGCCCTCGGAGGGGTCTGGACATTCACGACCTGGGGCAAGCCTGGAAGGACTGGACCGGGCTGCCGATGGTGTTTGCGGTCTGGGCCGCTCGTCGTGACTTTGCCATCGCCAATCCGGGCATCGTGAAGGACGTCCATGCGGCCTTCGTGAACAGTCGCGACGAGGCGTTGCTGCACGTGGACGAGGTCGCGCGCCAAGCAGCCCGCTGGGAGATCTTCGATGCCGCCACGCTGGCCAACTATTTCCGAACCTTGGACTTCTCATTGGGCGATCGCCAGATCGAGGGCGTGGTCGAGTTTTCGCGCCGGGCGGCCGCCGTCGGAGCGATCAACGGTCTGGTCCATCCCCGATTCGCGGATCTGTAGGGCAGGGCCATGGACGAGAGCGGGACGATGAATGAGCCGATGATCGACCCGGCGATTGCCGGTTGGCTGGCCGCCACGACTCCCGATGGCGAACCGACGACGATCGCCCAGGCGCGGGCCCATTCGGCTCGCACGAACGCGCTGGCTATCTCGCATATGAATCCGGCCCTGGTTCCGCTGGAGGAGATCGACGCCTGTTTCGACGGCCCGGCGGGAAAGGTCCCGGTCCGAATCCTGCGGCCGCGTCCCGAACAGGTGGCCGATCCAGCATCGGCCCCGGCGGTAACGCGTCCGACCATCGTGTACTTCCACGGTGGCGGCTGGGTAATCGGAAGCATCGACACCCATCTGGGCCATGCCCGCCGCATCTGCACCCAGTCCAACGCCGTGGTGGTCACGGTCGGCTACCGGCTTGCGCCGGAGAATCCGTTCCCGGCCGCCTTCCTTGACGCCGTCGCGGCCGCTGACTGGGCCTATGAGCATCGGGCCGAGTTGGGCGGCGACGAAGACACCTTCATCCTGGCCGGCGACAGCGCCGGCGGCCAGCTGGCGGCCTCGGTGGCCATCGCCCGCCGCGACGCCGGTCAGCCGGTCACGGCGCAGCTGTTGCTCTACCCGGTGACCGACGTGGCCGGTCGCTACTTGGATCCAGAGATCAACGCGCACTATATGTCGCGCCGCACCATCGGTACCCAATACGGCTTGACCCTCGAAGGTATGGCGAATTACGCCACCAACTACGTCTCGGAGGCTGATTCCACCGACTGGCGCGTCTCACCGATCCGAGCCGCCGATCTGAGTGGGGTCGCGCCGGCTGTCATCCACACGGCGACGCTGGACGTGCTGAGGACCGAGGGCAATTTCTACGCTGATGCATTGCGCGAGGCCGGCGTGGAGGTCCTCAGCCGGGAATGGCCGACGCTCAACCACTCCTACTTCGGGCTCGGCGGGGTCTCGGCCGTGGCTGACAGCGCCGCCGAACAGGCGGCGGACGATCTGGCCCAGTTGCTGTCCGGCATCGCGGCCAAACGCTGATCGGAGCAACGTTTACCCTGGTCTGGTGACATCTCGCGAGATCTCGGACCTGCTAACCCACGCTGCTGACGGCGGCCGCATCGAACCGGATGAGGCGCTGCTGCTGTACACCGACGCGCCGTTGCATGCGCTGGGCCAAGCTGCGGATACGGTGCGCAAGCGCCGCTTCGGTGACATCGCCGACATCGCGACGTACATCATCGACCGCAATATCAACTACACCAACGTCTGCCTGACGGCGTGCAAGTTCTGCGCGTTCTACCGCTCACCCAAGCACGAAGAGGGCTGGACGCACACCGATGAGGAGATTCTGCGTCGGTGCGCTGAGGCAGTCGATCTCGGCGCAACCCAGATAATGCTGCAAGGCGGACACTCGCCCGACTTGGGAATCGAGTTCTACGAACGAATCTTCTCGGCGATCAAGCGCGACTATCCGACGCTGACGCTGCATTCGCTCGGGGCGTCCGAAGTGGTCCACATCGGCCGAACCTCGCACCTGGAACACACCGAGGTGATCGCTCGACTGCATGCGGCCGGTCTGGACTCTTTCGCCGGCGCCGGGGCTGAGATCCTCGTCGCTCGCCCGCGCACCGCGATCGCCCCGCTCAAGGAGTCCGGTGAGATCTGGCTGTCGGTGATGGAGGCCGCTCACAATCAGGGCATCCAGTCCACGGCCACATTCATGATGGGCACCGGCGAGACCAACGCCGAGCGAATCGAACACCTGCGAATGATCCGCGATGTGCAGGATCGCACCGGCGGGTTCCGGTCCTTCATCCCTTGGACCTACCAGCCCGAGAACAACCATCTGAGGGGACGTACTCAAGCCACTTCGCTGGAGTACCTGCGGATGGTGGCCGTCGCTCGGCTGTTCTTCGATAATGTCACCCACCTGCAGGGCTCGTGGCTGACGACCGGCAAGGACATCGGACAGCTGACACTGCACTTCGGAGCCGATGATCTGGGTTCGGTGATGCTCGAGGAGAACGTGGTGTCCTCGGCCGGAGCCAGGCATCGTTCCAACCGCACGGAGCTGATCCAGCTCATCCGTTCGGCTGGGCGGGTTCCGGCTCAGCGCGACACGCTGTACAACCATCTCCTCGTGCATCGTGACCCGGCGGACGATCCGGTCGATGATCGCGTTCATTCGCACTTCTCCTCGACCGCTCTGCAACTGCTGCCCGTATCTTGAGTGCCTCGATGACGCGCGCGTCGCTGGACAAGAAGCCTCGCGAGGTCGCGAAAATGTTCGACGGCGTCGCCCGCCGCTACGACCTGACCAACACGGTGCTGTCCTTCGGTCAGGACCGCCGCTGGCGTCGGCGCACTACCGAGGCGTTACAGCTGCGTCCCGGTCAGCGGGTGCTCGATGTGGCCGCGGGTACCGGTGTTTCGACCGCCGAGCTGGCCCGGACCGGCGCCTGGGCCGTGGCCAGTGACTTCTCGCTGGGCATGTTGATGGCCGGTGCCGGTCGTGGTGAACGCAGGCGTCTCCCGTTCGTGGCGGCCGACGCGTTGCACCTGCCGTTCGCCGACGAGTCCTTCGACGCGGTCACGATTTCGTTCGGGCTGCGCAATATCGTTGACGTTCCGGCGGCGCTGACCGAGTTCTGGCGGGTTACCAAGCCAGGCGGACGCTTGGTGGTGTGCGAGTTCTCGACGCCGGTGAGTCGGGTGTTCCGGCGGGTCTATCTGAATTACTTGATGCGGTTATTGCCCTGGGTAGCCAAGCGCGTCTCGTCCAATCCCGACGCCTACGTCTATCTGGCTGAGTCGATCCGCGGGTGGCCCGATCAGGCGGCATTGACTCGCACTGTCCAGGGGTCGGGCTGGAGCGACGTGCGGTGGCAGAACCTGACCGGCGGCATCGTCGCTCTGCACCGGGCCGAAAGAATTTGACAATACTTGCGTCATGCATCTAATTTGATTGCATGCGTCAAGCAACTAATGCCGACCCGATCGAGATAGTAGGCCACGAGTTCGGCCGGTTCGTGATGGACGCCGAACGGGCGAAAAACCGAACGAACACCCGACTGGACCGAGTGGCTCTGATGGTGTTGGGCACCCTCAAAGAGCGCGGAGCGGTGCGGCTCACCCTGCTGGCCGATTGCACCGGCTTTGACGCCTCCACCGTCTCGCGTCAGGTGACTGAGCTGGAAAAGAACGGACTACTCAAGCGGACGACCGATCCTGAAGATCGTCGAGCCGCCTTGCTCGAGGTGACCCCCGCGGGCAACTCACTGATGCGCCGGCTGATCGACGGACGCCGGCGCCGACTGGAGCGCTTGCTGTCGGACTGGACACCGGCCGAGATCGCGACTCTGGGCGCGATGCTGCACAAACTAAACGAGTCGACCGCGAAGCACGGCGACGAACTACGACGCGATTTCGAGCAGGAGCTCAACAATGGCTGAACCAATCCAGATGATCCCGGACGCGTCCGGTCGGCTGACCCACCGCCAGATCATGCTGATCCTGTCGGGCCTTCTGCTTGGCATGTTTCTGGCCGCCCTCGATCAGACGATCGTCTCGGCCGCGATGCGCACGATCGCCGACCGGCTCAACGGCCAGACCAACCAAGCCTGGGCTACCACCGCCTACCTCGTGACCTCGACCGTATCGACACCGCTCTACGGCAAGTTGAGCGACATGTACGGACGCAAAAAGTTTTACCTATTCGCGATTTCGATCTTCCTGGTCGGATCGGCGCTGTCGGGCATGTCCCAGTCGCTGATCGAGCTCGCGGCGTTCCGGGCGATACAGGGCTTGGGTGCCGGTGGCCTGGTAGCGCTGGCCTTCGCCATCGTCGGTGACATCGTCGCTCCCCGCGAACGAGCCAAGTACCAGGGTTACTTCATGGCCGTCTTCGGTCTGTCCAGCGTCGCCGGTCCGGTGATCGGCGGGTTGCTGGCCGGTCAGCACACCCTGCTCTGGTTCGACGGCTGGCGCTGGGTGTTCTACGTCAACATCCCGATCGGGCTGATCGCATTGTCGGTGGTCAGCCGCTTCTTGAACCTGCCGCACACCCGGCGCGATCACAAGGTCGACTATCTGGGAGCGGCGCTACTCGTCCTGGGCGTCACCTCACTGCTTTTGGTGGCCGAACAGGGACGCGAATGGGGCTGGCTTTCTGGCCGGGCGTCGGCGCTCTACGTCGCGGGCGTCGTATTGCTGGTCGCCTTCGGACTTCAGGAACGCGCGGTCGGTGACGAGGCGATCCTGCCGCTGAAGATGTTCCGGCATTCGGTGTTCAGCGTTGCCTCGGTGCTCAGCTTCATCATCGGTATGGGGATGTTCGGTGGAATCATCTGCTTGCCGCTCTACATGCAGATCGTCAAGGGATTCAGCCCGACCGAATCAGGTTTGTCCTTGCTGCCGTTGATGCTTGGCCTGATGCCCGTGGCCATGGCCAGCGGTATCTTCACGTCCAGGACCGGTCGCTACAAGATCCTTCCGATCGTCGGCAGCGGTGTGTTGATGCTGGCTCTGTTGGGGTTGTCGCGCATTCACGCCGATACCAGCTACGCCCAATTGGTCCCGCTGATGTTCCTGACCGGGGCCGGTGTCGGATCGTGCATGCAGACCCTAGTCCTCGCTACTCAGAACGCAGTGCCACCGTCCCAGATGGGGGTCGCGACGGCCTCGGCCACCTTCTTCCGTACGATGGGCGGCACCTTCGGGACCGCGATCTTCCTGACCGTATTCTTCTCCGGCGCGGCGACCAAGGTCGGGCAGAATGTGCAATCCGCGTCGCAGGATTCGGACTTCCAGGCGGCCCTTCGCGATCCGGCCAATTCGCAGATCGCCAAGGCGTTGGATGCGATGCGAAACGGGGCCACCGATCAGCTCAACGACACCTCGTTCCTGCAACACGGCGCGGCCATCCTGCGTGATCCGTTCCTGAACGGGTTCGCTACCGCAATGGACCGGGTGTTCCTGCTTGCGGCAATTGTCGTAGTGCCGGCATTCGTACTCAGCTTCTTCCTCAAAGAAGTCAAGTTGCGCAACGCGTCCGGTCTTGAGGCCCGGGCGGCGGAGGAAGCGGCGCGGCGCGACGCCGAGGCCAACGCGGCAGCGGTGCTGTAGTTTGGCGGTCCGCGGCGGCAACTGCTCGAATCAGCGGCTTCCGCCGCGTGAATTCCTGCCCGATTCGGCAGGATCGCCGGCCGAAAGTCAGGTTGGGTGGCGGTGAAGGAAACGTGGTTTCTCGTTTACCCGATTGGACAATCCATGACCGAGCCAAGCCCGGATCTGATTCCACCGTCGCCAGATGCCCCGGACAGCGAATTATTGAAACCCTTTGCCGCCGCCGATGAGTTTTATGAGCCCCTCACCATCACTAGGACGTGGGTTCCGGCCGGCCCGCAGCCCCAACCCACGTCCTGGTCAGAAGATTCTGCTTCTGAGGACCCGGATCTAGCGGATCCTGATCCACGAGATCCTGATCCAGGGGTGTCTGATCCAGAGGATCTGGGACGAATTCCCGAGCCGGTTCGCAACCAGTTGAGGCACTGGGCCCAGTCGCCCCCGGAAATGGTTCGAGCGGACCTAATGACCGTCTACGAGAGCCCCTCTAGGGGCTCGCTGAACACTTACTCGGCGTGCGCCGAGAGTATGGGCCTCGACGATCTCTCGCGGTTGATAGACCAAGTGCTCAACCAATAGTTTCCTGACTGCGGCGCCACCGTGGCGATCCGCAGGTTTCCGGGCCAACTCGATATGAGCTAGTGGGCGATGGCGCCGGGGTTGTCCTGTAGTCGTTGTCGGCTCGCCTCGATCTCGGCTTCGGCCTCCTTGCGTCCGACCCAGGTGGCCCCCTCGACGCTCTTACCGGGCTCGAGGTCCTTGTAGACCTCGAAGAAGTGCTGGATTTCCAGTCGATCGAACTCCGGCACGTGGTGGATGTCGCGCAAGTGTTCCAGCCGTGGATCTGAGGCCGGGACGCACAGCACCTTGTCGTCGCCGCCCTTCTCATCCGTCATCCGAAACATGCCGATCGAGCGACAGCGCACGAGCACTCCAGGAAACAACGGATCGCCCTGAATGATGACCAACGCATCGAGGGGGTCGCCGTCCTCGCCAAGAGTGTTTTCGATGTAGCCGTAATCAGCCGGATACTGAGTCGACGTGAACAGGGTCCGATCGAGACGAATCCGGCCGGACTCATGATCCACTTCGTATTTGTTGCGGCTTCCCCGCGGAATCTCGATCAGAACGTCGAACTCCAACATAATCAAGATCCTCTCCGGTGGCCGTCAGTGGCCACAGATTAGTGTGAACTACCGTGACGGCTCCCATCGCTCGACGGCCTCCACTTGTGCTGCTGATCATGCTGGCCGTGCTGCTATTCGCCGTGGGTCTCGTTGCGGTGGCCGGTGGGCGCCAGTTCGCGGCGGATCGTTCGTTCCATCCGATCAAGGTTCCGGCGGCTACTCCTGCTCCGGTCGATGCGGCCTCGGCCCTGAACGCGTTAACGGCATCCAGTTCGCCGATTCCGTCCGCAACCGCCAGCGCACCGCTGTCACCGACGGCCGCCGGGGTGGCCGGGGTCCTGGCCGGCCCGTTGCGGAACTCCGCCTTGGGCAGTGCCGTTGCCGCGCAAGTTATCGATGCCGCAACCGGGGCCACCCTGTTCGCGCGGCGAGCTACGGAGCTGGTGGCTCCGGCCTCGACCAGCAAGTTGCTGACCGCGGCCGCCATCCTGACCGTCCACAAGCCGACCGATCAGTTCGTCACCACGGTGGTGCAAGGCGCGGATCCTTCGACTGTCGTCCTGGTCGGGGGCGGCGATCCCACCTTGAGCGGAGCAGCGGCCGGCCAGGCCGCCGAGTACGACGGTGCGGCTCGCATCTCCGACCTGGCCGCCGCGGTCCGAAAATCGGTGGGGAGCACGCCCATCAGCCACGTGGTCGTCGACAACTCGCTGTTCAGCGGACCGCTCACCGCACCCGGCTGGGCGGCCGCCGATGCCCCGTCCAGTTATGCCAGCCCGATCACCGCGATCATGGTCGACGCGGGACGTGACACGCCCGACTCCGACCTGAGGTCCGGTACCCCCGATCTGGCCGCGGGTCGAGCGCTGGCCGCGGCATTGCAGGGCGCGGACGTGACCCGTGGCCGGGCGCCAGTCGGGGCGAAGGTCCTCGGCCAGGTTCGCTCCGCCCAAGTCGGACGTCTGGTGGAACAGATGCTGAACGACTCGGACAACGTCATTGCCGAGGTGTTGACCCGCCAGGTGGCGATCGCCGACAAGCAACCGGCATCCTTTGCCGGTGGGGCTTCCGCCGTTAGCCAGACGCTGGCCCGGTTGGGTATCACCGTTGGATCGGGCATGAAGGACGGCAGCGGGCTTTCCAGCTTGGATCGCGTCCCGGCTAATGCGCTGGCCGCGGTATTGGTGAAGGCGACGAGCCCGACGGCTGGATCATTGCATCCCATCGTCGCGGGGCTGTCGGTCGCCGGTTGGGGCGGCACGCTGACCGAGCAGGACCGCTTCACCGGCCCGAATTCCCGGGCCGACGGGCTTGTCCGCGCCAAGACGGGCAGTCTGTCCGACAACGGCGTCAGCTCATTGACCGGGCTGGTCACCGACAAAGACGGCCGGCAGCTCGTGTTCAACTTCGTCGCCGATCAGGCCGGAACGGACCCGACCCCGGTTCGCGACGCCCTCGACGCCCTCGCTACGGCCCTGGTCAGCTGCGGCTGTCGCACCTGACGGGTATTAACGCTTCTTTCAGGTCGTCAAATTGGGGGTCCAGCGCACTCCACCCCAGATACACATCAGCGTTGGTAGTAGAGCGCTGCTCGTTCAACCCGTTCAGTAAAGTGCCGGCGGCCAGCCGCTCCCGAAGGTCGCATAACACGGAGCGCTGATATCTCGTGAGGTTCCCGTTCGGCATGTATTCTTCATCGTCGGATGAATAATCACTCGTCGCCTCGTCCGGATCATTTTCCCCATACTGGGATGGGACATCCTCGCCGGAATCTGACCGGAAAACATCCATGTCTTGTCTCCCTGAATTATGCATGCCTTGTGACAGCAAAATTCTCGGATGTTAATCGACGCCCCTGGACACTTGATGAGGAACCGATTACATGTTGTGCTCGTAGCTATGAAATGTAGCGCCAATAATCGGGGGCGCCATTGCCCCCTAACGCGCAAATCCGCGCACTATCCGGTGCGTGATCTGGAAGATCGACCCGGCTGGAGCTGGGTCGTGGCTCGGTTCGCGGAGCGGCATGGATCCGGTGGGCGGTACGTTGGACTTATGGCTGCCTTGATCGACTGGTCCGTCGCCGAACGCACGGCTTGCTCGCTTGCGCCGTCCTCACCTCCCGTAACGCCCGACGAGGCTGCTGCGGTCGTCGCCGAGTTGCTCCGCTGCGCAGAGGAAGCAGCTACCCACGTCGCTCGGCTCACGCACTTGAGCGAGCCGGACGTGACCGCGGAGACTCGGGTTGTGGACCGTCCCGGCTGGATCGCGGCGAACACCGCGAGCATGTCGAGCGTGATGGATCCGCTGACCAACCGGCTCGCCGAGGCTCACCCACCAGGTCGAATCACGGCCGCGATCGGCGGCCGGGCGACCGGGGCCCAGGCCGGTGCGGTGCTGGCGTTCCTGTCCGGCAAAGTATTGGGCCAGTTCGAGTTCTTCTCGGCCGAGAAAGGGCAATTGCTGTTGGTTGCCCCGAACGTGGTCTCGGTTGAGCAGAGCTTGAAGGTGCACCCGGCCGACTTCCGGTTGTGGGTCTGCCTGCATGAGGTGACCCATCGGGTGCAGTTCAGTGCCGTCGCCTGGATGCGTCAGCACATGCTGGACGAGATCAGTGCGCTGACCCAGGCGATCGATGTCGAACCGGGCGCGATGCTCGACCGACTACGCAGTGGCTTGTCGGAGCTGGTCAAGACCGCCCGCAATGGATCAGATCGCCACAGTGGCGAAGGTTTGATCGCTGCCTTCGCTCCGCCGGAGGCCCGCGAGATCCTGGATCGGGTTACCGGATTCATGTCCCTCGTTGAAGGGCATGCCGAGTACGTGATGAACGCGGTCGAACCAGGCGTGATCCCGTCCCAGCCTGAGATCGAACGCAAATTCGCCGAGCGCCGCCGAAGGGGAGCCAATCCCTTCGACCGCTTGATGCGCAACCTGCTCGGTCTGGACGCGAAAACCCGTCAGTACACGCAGGGCTCAGCTTTCGTCCGCCAGGTCGTGGATCGCATCGGGCTGGACAGCTTCAACGCGGTCTGGGCAGGCCCGTCCAATCTCCCGACCAAGGTTGAGATCACGAACCCGGCTCATTGGATCAAGCGGGTGCACGGCTAGGAATGGGACCTGACCCGGCCGTAGCTGTACTGCGACGAGCGGTCCGAGCGGCCCTGGCCAGTCACCCCACCAGCTCTGCGCTGCTGGTCGCCGGCTCGGGTGGGTCGGACTCCACCGCCCTGGCCGCCGCCGTCGCCTTCGAGGCCGGCCGCGCCCAACAGACGATCGCGTTCATCACCATCGATCATGGCCTGCAGCCGGATTCCGCCGATCAGGCCAAACGCGCCGCTGCCCTGGCCTACGAGCTGGGTTTTGACCCGGTCCACGTCGTTCGGGTCCAGGTCGGCCGCCTGGGCGGCGTCGAGGCGGCGGCTCGCGCAGCCCGCTATGCCGCCATCGAGCGGATGCGGGCTGAATTGGGAGCGCAGACTCTGGTCCTACTGGGCCACACGGCCGACGATCAAGCCGAAACCGTCCTACTCGGCCTCGGACGAGGCTCCGGCCCGCGCTCGATCGCCGGGATGCGCGCTGAGCGGGACGGATACCTGCGTCCGTTGCTGGCCGTGCGACGGGCGCAGACCGAGGCTGCCTGCCGTGCCTTGGGGCTGGACTACTGGGATGACCCGCACAACGTGGATCCTCGGTTTCGCCGGGTCCGCCTTCGCCGCGAGGTCCTGCCTTTGCTGGAGGAAGTTCTGGCCGGCGGAGTCACGGAGTCCTTGGCCCGAACGGCCGGCCAATTGCAAGACGACCTTGACGCGCTGAGCGACATCGCTGACCGGACCCGCACTCGGGCCCTGTCCGGTGATCACCTTGCGGTGGATTGCCTGAGTGACCAGCCGAGGGCTGTCCTGAGCCGTGTCCTCAAAACGTGGGCGGAAGATCGTGGCCTCGGTCCGCTCACGGCCGCGCACGTGGCCGAGCTTGTGCGATTGGTCACCCACTGGCACGGACAAGGCCCAATCGACCTACCCGGCGGATATCGCGTGCGGCGAGCATCTGGCACGCTGAGGGTCGACCCCCCGGCTGACCTTCAGGAGTGACAGTGTCCGTCCTCGACGACGATATCGAGGCCACTGTGGTCTCAGCCGACGATATCCAGGCCAAGATCGAGGAACTGGCTAAGCAGATCGACGCCGATTACGCCGACCGCGAACCGATCTTGGTGGGCGTCCTCAAGGGCGCGGTGATGTTCATGTCTGACCTGTCACGCTCTCTCTCGCGCCCGTCCGAGATGGAGTTCATGGCGGTTTCTTCCTACGGTTCATCAGCCAAATCCTCGGGAGTCGTTCGTATTCTCAAGGATCTCGACCGTGATATTGCCGGCCGGGACGTTCTGATCGTCGAAGACATCATCGATTCCGGCCTCACGCTGTCCTGGTTGCTGAAGAACCTGCAAGCCCGAAGCCCCGCCTCGGTCGAGGTGGTTGCGCTGCTGCGCAAGCCCGACGCGCTGAAGGTGAGCGTTCCGGTTCGCTACGTCGGCTTCGATATCCCCAACGACTTCGTGGTCGGTTACGGCCTCGACTATGCCGAGCGGTATCGCGATCTGCCCTACATCGGGCGGCTCAAGGCGTCGGTGTACTCCTGAAAGTGATCTAAGACAGGCCTGGGTGAGGGAACCGATCGCAGCCTCTCAGCGTTGGCTTTGAATGCAGGCCGAACGCGGTCCGTGTACCGTCCTGTGCACAGAATTGCGGCAAAATTATTGGCCCTGATCAGGAGGAATCGCCCGGTCTACCGGACCGGGCGCACAAGCTATGGATCGTAAGCGCCTAGTTCGCTCACCAGTGCTGTGGATTGCCCTTGGGATAATCCTGATCTTGGTCGTGCCTCAGTTGTTGACCACTGGCGGCGACTACAAGTCCGTCAAGACGTCAGAGGCTTTAGGCCAGGTCAATAACGGCAACGTGATAAAAGCCGTTATCCATGACAAAGAGCAGCGAATCGACCTGGACCTGAAGGCTCCCTTCGCGGGCAAGACCAAGATCAGCACCTCCTATCCGACCGATGCCAGCCTGCAGGTGTTCAACGCGCTGGAATCCAAGGTCGGGGCCGAGGGTGTAGACACCAAGATCAGCCACGAAAGCGCGCTGGTCTCGATCCTGCTGTCGCTGCTGCCGATCCTGCTCATCGCCGGTGTCCTCTTCTTCGTCATGTCCAACCTTCAGGGCGGCGGCTCGAAGGTCATGAGCTTCGGTCGGTCCAAGGCCAAGCTGGTCAGCAAGGACACGCCCAAGACGACCTTCGCCGACGTGGCCGGTGCCGATGAGGCGATCGAAGAACTGGAAGAGATCAAGGACTTCCTGTCCAACCCGGCTCGCTATCAGGCCATCGGAGCCAAGATCCCCAAGGGCGTGCTCCTCTACGGCCCGCCCGGAACCGGCAAGACCCTGCTGGCCCGCGCTGTCGCCGGTGAGGCCGGCGTGCCGTTCTACTCGATCTCCGGCTCGGACTTCGTCGAGATGTTCGTCGGTGTTGGTGCCTCGCGGGTTCGCGACCTGTTCGAACAGGCCAAGGCCAACGCACCGGCGATCGTGTTCGTCGATGAGATCGACGCCGTCGGACGCCACCGTGGCGCCGGCATGGGCGGCGGGCACGACGAGCGTGAACAGACCCTCAACCAGCTGCTGGTCGAGATGGACGGCTTCGACGTCAAGGGCACCGTCATCCTGATCGCAGCCACCAACCGTCCCGACATCCTGGACCCGGCGCTGCTTCGCCCCGGTCGTTTCGACCGTCAGATCGCGGTCGGAGCCCCCGACATCATTGGCCGCAAGGCCGTGCTGGAAGTCCACGCCAAGGGCAAGCCGTTCGCCCCGGACGTCAACCTGGACACCATCGCCCGTCGCACCCCCGGTTTCACCGGCGCTGACCTGGCCAACGTCATCAACGAAGCAGCGCTGCTCACCGCCCGCCAGAACGGTCGCCTGATCACGACCGGCGCTCTGGAGGAGGCGATCGACCGCGTCATCGCCGGACCCGAGCGCAAGACCCGCGCGATGAGCGACAAAGAGAAGCGGGTCACCGCGTACCACGAGGGCGGCCACGCGCTGGCGGCCTGGGCCATGCCCAACCTCGACCCGGTGCACAAGGTCACGATCCTGCCGCGGGGCCGCTCGCTCGGCCACACGCTCGTGCTGCCGCTGGAAGATCGCTACACCCAGACCCGGTCGGAAATTCTCGACCAGCTCGTCTACGCCCTGGGCGGACGGGCGGCCGAAGAGCTGGTGTTCCACGAGCCGACGACAGGCGCTTCCAACGACATCGAGAAGGCGACCGCTCTGGCCCGTTCGATGGTCACCGAGTACGGCATGAGCTCCAAACTCGGAGCCGTGAAGTACGGCACGACCGACTCCGAGCCCTTCCTCGGACGCGATTACGGCCACCAGCGCGACTACTCCGAAGAGATCGCCTCCTGGATCGATGAGGAAGTACGAGGCCTCATCGAAGGTGCGCACGACGAGGCCTGGGAGATTCTGGTCCAGTACCGCGACGTGCTCGACACCCTGGTGCTCGAACTCGCCGAACGGGAGACGCTCAACAAAGAGGATCTCGACCGGATTCTGGCTCCCGTGCGCAAGCGCCCGCCGCACAACTCTTTCGCGGGCTTCGGCAAGCGCACGCCGTCGGACCGGCCGCCGATCGAGATTCCAGCCACGGTGCGCACTCCGAGCGCTCCCAGCTCGGCCTACAACGGCGGCTCCAACGGCTCATCCAACGGCTACGGCCCCGCGAACGGGACCGGCTCGACCGGTCAGCCCGCCCCGGAGGCGGCTCCAGGCGGGTTCAGTTACCCGCCCGCGCCGGTCGACGGTGGCCAGCCGGCATACCAGCCGCAACCGTCCTATCAGGGCGAGCAGAGCTACCAGCCGCAGCCGGGCTACTCGCCCCCACCTCCGAGCTACCAGCCGCAGCCGGGCTACTCGCCCCCACCTCCGAGCTACCCACCGACCGGCTACACGCCCGCGGGCTACGATCCGCCGCCGTATCCGCCGCAGACCTACACTCCCGAGCCGCCCTATCCTCCCCAAACGGGCGAGCCGCCCACTCAAGTGCTGCCCACGGTTCCACCGAACGAGGAATCCCGCCCCTCGTCCAAGCACGGAGACGGCGAATAGCGGCTCGATTCCGCCAATCCGTCAGCTGACCCCCAGGAGTTGAACAATGAGCTCGGTCGATCAGGCGCGCGTCGAGGCGGCAGTCCGTGAACTACTGCTGGCGATCGGTGAGGACCCGGACCGCGAGGGGCTCAAGGAAACTCCGGGCCGAGTTGCCCGCTCGTACACAGAAATCTTCGGCGGCCTGCACATCGATCCGGATCAGGTCCTGTCGACGGCCTTCGACGAGAATCACGACGAGCTGGTCCTGGTCAAGGACATCGCGCTGTACTCCACCTGTGAGCACCACCTGGTTCCGTGGCACGGCACAGCAGCGGTCGGTTACATCCCGGGTTTGGACGGTCGCCTGACTGGGCTGTCCAAGCTGGCGCGGGTCGTGGACCTCTACGCCAAGCGCCCCCAGGTGCAAGAACGTTTGACGTCCCAGGTCGCGGACGCCGTCATGCGCAAGCTCGACCCTCGAGGCGTCATCGTCGTGGTGGAGGCCGAGCACCTGTGCATGGCCATGCGGGGGGTGCGCAAACCCGGCTCGCGGACGATGACCTCAGCGGTCCGGGGCATCTTCAAGAGCGACCCTCGAACCCGGGCCGAGGCGATGAGCCTCATCCTGGGCCAATGACCCTGCCCGATCGACCAAGCACACCGGGCATCGTCCTGCCTCGACGTCCGGATCGGATGGTCGTCATCGGAGTGCTCAACGTAACCCCGGACTCATTTTCCGACGGCGGCCGCTACAGCGACCTCGACCAGGCCGTCGCGCACGCCATCGCGATGGTGCAAGCCGGCGCCGACATCATCGATGTCGGTGGAGAATCGACCCGCCCCGGGGCTCGACGAGTGGCCGCCGAAGAGGAAGCCCGCCGGGTCGTGCCGGTGATCCAACGACTGGTCGAGGCTGGGATCTCGGTCAGTGTGGATACCTACCGGGCGGCGGTCGCCGAACTGGCAGTCGCGGCCGGCGCTCGCATCGTCAACGATGTCTCCGGTGGCCTGGGGGACGCCGATATGGCGCGGGTCGTCCGAGACGCCGGCTGTCCCTGGATAGTCATGCACTGGCGCGGGCATTCGGCCACCATGTCCGAACTTGCGCGTTACGACGACGTGGTGGCCGACGTCCGCGCGGAGCTGCTCGCCCGAGTCGAAGCGGCCCTGGCCGCCGGGGTGGACGAGGGTCAGCTCGTGATCGACCCCGGACTGGGATTCGCCAAGACGGGCGAACACAACTGGGCGCTGCTTGCCCACCTCGAGGCGTTCACCGCTCTCGGCCTGCCAGTGCTGGTCGCGGCCTCGCGCAAGTCCTTCCTCGGCACCCTGCTGGCTGATCCGGCCGGAAACCCAAGGCCGACGGACGGACGTGAAGACGCCACGACCGCCCTCACGATGTACGCGGCGCTCGCCGGTGCTTGGGGCGTGCGCGTGCACGACGTCCGTTCAAACGTCGATGCCGCACTGGCCGCGGCCGCAATCGCCCGGGCCCGGGCCGCTGGACCTGCCCTGGCCGGAACGAGATAGCCGTGACGAGCGATCGCATCATCCTGCGCGGACTGACCGTGCGGGGCTTTCACGGAGTGTTCGACTTCGAACGCCGCGACGGCCAGGACTTCGTGGTTGACGTCGAGCTGGAACTGGACACTCGGGCCGCGGCGTCCTCCGATGACCTCGCCAACACCGTCCACTACGGCGAATTGGCCCAAGGGCTGGCCGCGATAATCTCCGGCGAGCCGGTGAATCTGTTGGAAACGTTAGCCGAACGCCTGGCTGAAGTCTGCTTACAGGATTCTCGAGTCACCGCCGCCACGGTCAGCGTGCACAAGCCGCAGGCGCCGATTGCCCTTACCTTTGCTGACGTGGTCGTGACGATCCGCCGCGAGCGGGTCGGCGGGACTCCCGTTGTCGGCGGCGAGTCATGAGCCGCGCGGTGCTGTCGATCGGCTCGAACCTGGGTGACCGGCTCGGATACCTGCGGCTGGCGGCCGATCGCTTTTCCCCTTATCTGGAAGGGGCATCCACCGTTTATCAGACACCGGCCTGGGGGCCGGTCGATCAGGATGACTACTACAACGCGGTGCTGATCGTGGTCGATGAACACGCAAGTCCCGCCGATTGGCTGGCTCGGGCTCAGGAATGTGAAGCCGCAGCCGAGCGAACCCGCGAGCTGCGTTGGGGCCCGCGCACTCTGGACGTCGATGTGATTTCGGTCGACGATGTGATCTCCGACGACCCGCTGTTGACGTTGCCACATCCCCGCGCGGCCGAGCGAGCGTTCGTCCTGGTTCCGTGGCGGGCCGTGGATCCGGGAGCGGTCCTGCCCGGAGTCGGCCCGGTCGAGGCGTTGACGCGCGATCTCCCGGCCGACGAAGTGGCTCGGGTCGTCCCTGTTCCGGACGCGGTGTTGCAGCCGTGATGCGTCGGACCAATTCGACCGATCTGCTGGCACCCTTCCTGGCCGTCGGTGTGCTGTCCTACCTGCTGCTTCGGCTCAGCTACGACTCGCTCCCGCCGTTTCAGTGGATCACCGTCGTGCCCATAGCCGCACTGGCCATTGTCGAGATGGTCGTCGCCCAGCGGGTCCGCGGGGCGGTGCGTCATCGCAGCGGCGCGAAAGCTATGACCGCTCTGGCGATTGCTCGTGCGGTTGCGCTCGGCAAGGCGTCCTCGCTCGGTGGTGCGGCGGTGGCTGGATTCGGCGCGGCGTTGGCGGTGAAGGTTCTGCCGGACGCCAACCGCACGAGTGCGGCGTCGCATGATCTGAGAGTGGGCATCGCGGTGTTCGTGGTGAGTGCATTGCTGGTCGCGGCGGGACTGTGGCTCGAACGCAGCGGCATCGATCCCAACCACGAGCGATAGGCGCAACGCCCCCGCCTGGCCCGCTTGGCCCGCTTGAGTTGATCATCTGTAGGTCTTGGGGGTCAGAGCAACCAAAACCTACAGATGATCAAGGGTTTGGAGGTGGGAAGCCGCAGCCCGAACAGTGCCCTCGACCATTCCTAGCCCGATGAGCGAGCCATCGGGTCCGGGTGCGGTCGCGCTGATCTCTACGACGTCGCCATCCAGCAGGAAGCTTCGCTGGCTGCCGTCCTCAAGCGTGATCGGAGTGGCTCCGTTCCACGTCAGCTCCAGCAGGGATCCGCGCTGATCCGGCTGGGGCCCGCTGATCGTGCCGGAGGCGAACAGATCACCGGTTCGCAGCGGGGTGCCATTGCTGGTCAGGTGGGCGAGTTGCTGGGCCGGCGTCCAGTACATCGAGGCGAAGGGCGGCCGAGATATCACTTGTCTGTTGAGTCGAATCTCGAACTGTATGTCCAAGCCACCGGGCCCGGCGTCGGAGTCGTCCAGATAGGGCAACAAACGGACGTCGCGAGGCGCCGGCGCGACCCGGGCCTGGGAGAGGGCGTCCAGCGGCACGATCCACGGCGAGATCGAGGTGGCGAACGACTTGCCCAACATCGGCCCGAGGGGGACCCCTTCCCAACGTTGGATATCGCGCGCCGACCAGTCGTTGAGCAGGCACACACCGAAGACATGCTCGCCGAATGCATTGAGTGACAGCGGTCCGTCGGAATCGCGTGGCTGGCCGACGACGAAAGCCAACTCGGCCTCGATATCCAAGCAGTCGGTGGGGCCGTACGTGACCTCGCCGGAGTCGGTCTGGCGCTGTCCATGCGGACGCTGGATCGAAGTACCGGAGACGACCACGGTTCCGGCCCGGCCGTGATAGCCGATCGGCAGGTGCTTCCAGTTCGCGGTAAGTGGTTCGGATCCGGGACGAAAGATCTGGCCGACATTGGTGGCGTGGTGCTCGGAGGCATAGAAATCGACGTAATCGGCAACGGTGAAGGGCAGCAGCTGCTCGACGTCGGACGCTGGGATGAGCATTGCCTCGATGACGTCGCCGACGTCAGGGTCGTTGAGCCAGCTGATCAAAGCGCCGCGGACGGCTCGCCAGGTGGTCGGGCCCGCGGCGAGGAAGGCATCGAGGTCGCCCTCGGCGAACAGCGCGGCCGATCGTGGCAGCAGGTGTTCGGTTACGGTCGTCAGATCGAGGACGTGCTCACCAACCGCGACGCCGACCCGGGTGTCGGCTGATGTCCTGAAGGCCCCGTACGGCAGCGTGTTCGGCCCGAACGGATGGTCTGCGGGCAGATCCAACCGGCTCAGGGCTGACCCTCGGTGGCCCTGTGCACGCCCTTCGATGATCTCTGACACGGACCCAGGTTAGACACTGTCTGCGACCGCTATGTTTCGGACCGCAACCGCCGTAACACTCGGCACTACCCGATCTATGCGACGTTGGGTAGTTAGACTCCCTGCATGGCACAACAGGATGCCCACAACTCACGTGGATTCTGGCGCCTGCTGTCGATGGTTGTCTCGGCCGGCCTCGGTTTGGCGGCAGTGTGCCTGGTCGTGTTCTCCACATCCCAGAAGCAGACCCAGATCGGCGTCCTGCTCGGTTTGTGGGGCGGCCTGATCGCGGCATTCGGCGTGTTCGGCGCGCGGCGAACCCAGCACGGTGGTGATGTCGCCGACCTGCGTGCGCTTCAGCAGCAGACGGCAGAGCTGCAGGCGACGAGCCTGGAGGCGACCCGTCGGGCCCAGGCGACCCAAGAGCTCGAGCTTCGGCGGTTCGGCGAATTGCAGGTCGCACGCGAGACCGCGGCCCGCCGGGAGGCCGACTTTCGGCTGGAAATCGGCTTGCGGCAAGAGATCGAACGCGTACTGACGGAACAGATCGGGGCGTTGCGCGACGAAATCGCGTCGTTGCGCTCGGAGGTGGTCGAGAAACTGGACAGCCAGCTGCGGATGGAACGCATCGAGACCACCCGTCTGATCGGATCTGACCTGGAGGCCCTCCAGCATGAGATCCGGCGGCTGGCCAATACTCGCGAGAGCCTCGCCGCGTCCGCCGGCCCGTCGCGTCCGGTCGGCCGAGCCGACCACCCGGAGATCGTCGATGCCGAAGTCGTGGAGATAGAACACCTGAAGGCCGAACCGGTCACGCCGCTGATGCGACCGCCGCCACCCCCACCACCAACCCCGCCACCAGCACCGACGCCGCCACCCCCGCCAGCACCGACCGCATCACCGCCGACGCCGCCACCCCCGCCACCGACCGCATCACCGCCGCCACCCCCGCCACCGACCGCATCA